>Ga0247823_10000370_pt1 | contig 38999 bp, 29 predicted proteins | sample 13C_PalmiticAcid_2_FD_192426 | JGI IMG/M metagenome (GOLD analysis project Ga0247823, IMG submission 192426) | Soil microbial communities from agricultural site in Penn Yan, New York, United States - 13C_PalmiticAcid_Day30 | ecosystem: Environmental > Terrestrial > Soil > Agricultural land... | reverse complement strand
AAACTCGGTAGGTGGACGCCCCGTTCTGGATGCCAGTGCCCACCATGAAAGCGCCAGAGTGGCGCATAGCAGTAGAAGCGCGGCAAACCGCTTTCCGAACACTCCAGTGTCCACGTCTTCCCTGTAACGGCTGCCCCAGTCGGCGCAATCCTAGAAAGATTATCGGGTGCTGGAGCGACCTTGCCCCTTCAGTCGAGGATTAACCTGATATCGCGCCCCTGTAATGTGGCAAGACCTGCGCATCATCAGGCGACAGCACTTGAATCAGGATGGGAAGATTGGCCCCTGATTCGCCGAGAAAGCCACTCACCCATGTCATCGATCAGTGTAAAGGCCGCGGGGATGACGATCAGGCTCAGGAGTGTGGAGGTGACCAATCCGCCGATGACCGCGATGGCCATCGGGGCTCGGAAGCTGGAGTCGCCCGCGAAGCCCAGTGCGATAGGCATCATGCCCGCGCCCATGGCGAGCGTGGTCATGATGATGGGCTGAGCTCGCTTGCGACAGGCATCGATCAACGCATCGTGCTGACTGAGGCCATGCTCGTCCTCTGCGATGACGGCGTAGTCCACCAACAGGATCGAGTTCTTGGTGGCAATGCCGATTAACATCAACAAGCCGATCAGAGCCGGTAGGGACAGCATATTCTGGGTCAGCAACAGGGCACCAAATGCGCCGCCTGCGCAGAGCGGAACCGCAATCAGGATGGTCAGCGGCATCAAGGCATGGTTGAACAGCAACAGCAGCACCATGTAGATGCACACGATGCCGGCCGCCATGGCCAGCATGAAGCCGACGAACAGCTCGACGAAGACTTCGGCGTCGCCCGTGTTGAGGAAGCTGACGCCTGGCGGCAGTCGCTTGACGCTGGGGAGCTGCTGCACCTGCTCCATGACCTCACCCAGCGGGCGGCCGTTGAGCTCGGCCGTCAGGGTCACGTTGCGCTGACGCTGGTAGCGCGAGAGCTGTGAAGGACCGCTGCCCATCTGGATATCGGCCACCGCCGCCAGCGGAACGGGACCGTAGCGTCCCGGCACGCGCAGCTGGCCGATCAGGGCAGGGTTGGCCAGCATCGCTTCGGAGAAGCCCACACGAATGGGCACCTGACGGTCGGGCAGGTTGAGCTTGGCCAGCCGTTGCTCATAGTCGCCAGCGGTCGCAATGCGAGCGGCCTCAGCGATGGAGGATGTGGACACGCCCATGTCGGCTGCGCGCGCCGCATTGGGTAGGATCTGGATTTCGGGGCGAAGCAGGGAAGCGGAGGAGGTCACGCTACCCAGCCCAGACAGGCTGCGCAGATCCCGCTCCAGCGCCAATGAGGCTTCTTGCAGGCGATGAGGGTCATCGCCCGAGAGCACGAGTTGCAGCAGGTTGCCCGGTTCGGAGCTGACGTAGCTGACGCGTACGCCGGGCATGTCCGCCAGACGGGCACGTGCGTCGCGTTCCAGCTCGCGTTGATCGCGATCACGGTCATCGGCCAGTCCCCAGTCCAGCACCAGCGTTGCCTTGCGTGGATCAGCCACGCCGACCGTGGAGGGGTCGCCAAGATCCAGCACGCTGCCTGCGGCGGTGTAGACCTGCTTGAGCTCAGGCATGTCCTTCAGCAGCGCGCGCGCGCGCTCGGACACCGCGACCGTTTCTTCGAGGCGGGTTCCCGGCGGCAGTTCGAGGCTCAGATTGCTGCGGCCCAGATCGGACTGGGGAATGAAGGTCGCAGGGATCAGCGGGATCAGCGCCAGAGAGGCGACGAACAAGCCCGTGGCGATCCATAGCGTGCGCGCGCGATGGCGCAATGCCGCGTCGACCCAGCGCAGATACCATGTCATGAGCCTGGAGTCGGGCTTCTCCTCGCCATGCGGCTTGAGCAGGTAGGCCGCCATCATCGGGGTCAGCAGGCGCGCCACGAGCAACGAGAAAAGCACAGCCGTGGCCGCGGTCCAGCCGAACTCGCGGAAGAACTTGCCGGCAATGCCGGGCATGAAGGCGACCGGCACAAAGACTGCCGCCAGGGTCAGTGAGGTCGCGATCACGGCATTGCCTATCTCGCCGGCCGCCTCGGTTGCCGCCTCTTGTGGCGACTTTCCCATCCGTAGATGACGCACGATGTTCTCGATTTCCACGATCGCATCGTCCACGAGCACGCCAACCACTACCGAGAGCGCCAACAACGTGATCATGTTGAGGGTGAAGCCAAACGCATGCATCACTGCAAACGTCGGGATGATGGACAGCGGCAACGCCAAGGCCGAGACCCACGTGGCCCTCCAGTCGCGCAAGAACGCCCAAACCACGAGCAAGGCCAGCAAGGCGCCCTCGTAGAGCATTGTCATTGACGAGTCGTAGGAGCGGTGTGTCTCGTCGATAGCGGTGGTGACAAGTCGGAAATCCACGCCAGGGTGGGACTTCTTGAGTTCGTCGAGCGCCTCATGAACGCCCTCCTCAACCTTGACCTCGCTCGAACCGCGCGTGCGCGACATGGAGAACGCTACGACGTCCTCGCCGTCGAGGAGCGCCGCTTCGGTGGGGTCCGCAGCCGCATCGGTAACCGTGGCCAGCGCCGAGAGCCTGACCGAGCGGCCGTCGGGCAGACTGATCGAGTAGTCACGCAGGGCCTGGGCATTGGCGACCGTGCCCAGAGTACGGATCGTCTGCAGAGCACCGTCCAGCTCGGCCTTGCCGCCGGCGCGCTCGACCTGGATCTGGGCGAGCTGCTGGGAAACATCGCCGGCGGTTACGCCAAAGGCGAGCAACGCGTTGGGATCAAGATCGACGCGGACCTGTCGTTGCACACCGCCGATGCGCGTCACCCGGGCCACGCCCGGCACGCCATACATGGCGCGGGAGATCTCGCGATCGACCAGCCAGCTGGCTTCGTCTTCGGTCAGCTGCGGAGCGACCAACGCGTAGGTCATCAGCGAGCCGCCGATGTCGACCTTGGAGATGACCGGTTCCTGGATGTCCTGCGGCAGATCGGTGCGGATGCGCGTTATCGCATCACGCGTATCGTCCAGCGCCGTCGCCAGATCGGCCTCGAGCTCGAACTCGATGCTGGTCGTGCTGATGCCCTCGCTGACGGTGGACATCACGCGCTTGACGTTGTTGACCGTCGCGACGGAGTCCTCGACCTTGCGCGTGACTTCCGTTTCCAGTTGGCTGGGCGACGCGCCGGGCTGGGTCACCGTAACGGTGGTCATCGGGAAGGCGATGTCGGGAAAGCGCGCCACCGGCAGTTGGTAGAAGCCCCAGAGACCGGCCACGCACAATACGAAGAACACCATCAGCGCCGGCAGCGGCCGGCGAATAGCCCAAGCGGAAATATTCATGGCGTGCTGGCCTTCTTGCCGGCAACCGCGCGCACACGATCACCGTCGCCCAGGAAGCCCGCGCCTTCGGAGACGACCTGCTCCCCTGTCTTCAAGCCATCGACGATTTCGATGCGACCCTGTGTGGACTGGCCGACGCTAACGCGGCGCCGCTGAACGGTCTGCTTGTCCGGCGTCACGAACACATAGCTGTGGCCATCGCGCTGGACGACGGCCTGGCTGGGCACCATGAGCGCCTGGCCCTTGCCCGTAAGAATTCGACCTTCCACGAACGTGCCCGGCTTGAGAGGGCCAGGGGAGGGCAGGTCGGCGTAGACAGTGCCGGTGCGGGTTTGCGCATCGATGCCGGGAGTGACGGCGCGAACGGTGCCTGTGATCTCTTCGCCAGCATAGGCCAGGACGATGTCATTGCCGACGGCCACCTGCGCCAGCTGGTTCTCCGGCAGCTCAGCACGCCATTCCAAGCGTCCGTCGCGTATCAGGCGCAACAGTTCGCTGCCGGCCGACACCACTTGGCCGGGCTGGACCAGGCGCTTTGATATCACGCCATCGGCCGGCGCACGCAGTTGGGCAAAGTCACGCTGCAGCTTGGCCGCATCTCCTAGCGCGCGCGCGGTGGTCAACTGCGCTTGCGCCTGAGTGGCAGTGGCTCGCAGTTGATCCAGATCCGCCGCGCTGAGCAGCTGTTCGGCCGCCAGCTTGGATCCTCGTGCGTGCTGCGCCTGTGCTAGGACGACGGCGGCATAGGCCTCCTGCGTAGAGGCTTCGGCTTGTGCGAGCGAACTGTCCAGCGTGCGGTGGTCGAGTTCGAGCAAGACCTGCCCCTTCTTGACCTGCTGTCCCACGTCGACATTCAGGGCGGTTACGCGCTGGCCGCTGAGTTCAACGCCCAGCTGCATTTCCTCGTAGGCCGAAACAGGGCCGGACACGACGACACTGCGGGCCAGGGGATATGTTCGGACGGGAGTCAGGGCCACCGTCAGTGCCGATGAGGTTTCAGGAGCAGCCTCCTCATCTTTACTGCCGCAGGCAGTCAGTAGGGGCAATGCGACGAGCAGGAGCGACCAACGCAGGATAGATACGCGCATAAGAGGGCCAATAAGTAGGGGTGGTGGTGTTTGCTGGTGCAGTGCGCCTAAAGGCCCACGCATGGCTGTAGGTAAAACAGCGTCGCTCAACTGCGCATCCTGATTTTGATCAGGAAGAAATTAAGTTCTCTTTAAGATCTTCTGCTCGACACCATCAAGGATGAGGTCGATGCCGTTCTTGAAGCGCTCATCAAACTTGGGCTCAGCCAATACCTCGCGCGCTTCCCAGCAACGAGGAAAGCGGGCCTTGGCGAGTTCGAAGAAGGCTTGTTGAACGCCTTCGATCACACCTGGTTGCCCAGGCAAGGACTGTTCTTCGATGACAAAGCCCATGACGTAGTAGATTGAGTCCAATGCGGTAGTTGCAGCGAACTCGACATCGGCACCAGCATCTACCAGCGCGGAGATACTGGCATCGCCCACCCGTAGCACGTTCTCCGTCGCGAGAAAGGTGCCTGCATAAACGCGTGCACCATCACGATGCGCCTTGAACGCCGTTCGAAACTCGTTGGCGATCTGATGCATCGTGATCCGCCAGGGCTGGCCCTCAGGAATGTCACGTGCGACACCGGAAATCATGGCATCGGCCATGGCATCGATGAGCGCCTGTTTGCTCTTGAAGTGCCAATACAGCGAAGGCGCACGGATACCAAGGCTGCACGCCAGCTTTCTAAGACTCACGCCCTCAATGCCGGCTTCATCCAGAAGCCGGAAGGCGGCATCAATGATGTGCTCTTGCTTCAGGGAGCTGCGCATAATTTCCCTAACGACGTAAGTTTTGTTGACTCTAACGCCGTTAGGGCGATTTCGCAAACCATGGCTGATGTGGTCATCAGAGGCTTCAAGGAGTGAAGACGAGGCGACCACGGCCCGATTCCTCCTGCCATTCCCGCGTCACCTCGCTCAGCGGAAGCCGGCGCACCTCCGCTTGGAACATGCCACGCACAAGCCTTTCCACCAGTTCCGGCAGTTCAGCAAGCATCTCGCGCCCGGTGAGGGCGCCGTGCCCACAGCCCATGATCTGGAGCTTTGCCGAGCGCAGAAGAGCCCCAGGCAGGGGCGCCACGTCGCCCGCCATGGAGCCCAGATGAATCCAGTCGAGCGGTTGATCGCGCGCTTCGCGGTGTCGAAGCACCGCCTCCATGGCGGTCACCGCACTTTCGCCCCAGACGAAATCAAGGACCACATCGGCGTCACTCGCCAGCAAACCCAGGCGGGGATCGCCCAGCGTCACCGTCTCGGTTGCACCTAGCGCAGGCAGCTTTGACAGCCTGCCTGCGTCGCGGCCTGCCGCAACCACATCCGAGGCACCCAAGTGCCGGGCGATCTGCACGGCCAAGCGCCCCGAGCTGCCAGTCGCGCCAAGAACAAGCACCCGTTTGCGCCGCTGGAAGGGCAGCCGTCTCCGAAAAGAATGCGCGCGGCGCCGCAGGGCCAGCCAGGACGCCATTGCCGGGTTCATCGCCCCTGCGAGGAGAACCGGGTCGCAGTCATGGGGCAACTCGATGCTGTGGTCCAGGGTGATGATCGTGCGCTCGGCCATTGAGCCCGGTTGGCCAGGCTCCTGGACGAAGTAGCGCAGCCGGCCGTCGGTGCCCCGTCCGACGCCATCGACGCCGGCAATCAGGGGCAACCTATCGGTGCTTGAGTAATGCTGGCCGGAAGCGCGGCCGCGGGTGACGTGATGCAAGCCTGCCGCCAAAACGTCCACCAGCATCTCGCCAGGCTGGATCGCACGTGGCTCTGCGACATCGCAGTAATGGGGTGGGGCGTCGTAAGAGGTGATGAGGGCGGCTTTCAACGGAGTCTCCTGACAGTTGTGGCGATACAGTTCGTAATACGACCTAATATTGGTTCGCTTTACGAACTATGTCAAGATGTGTCCATGAGCCCAAAGCGCACCTTGCAGCAGCCTTCCACACCCGAAGAAGGGCTTGCCGACGCGCTTGTAACCAGCGCGTTCATCACGATGGCCGTGATCAACAGGATTGGCGCCGAGCACGATTTGTCGCTCTCGCTCGTCCGGGTCTTGGGGATCCTTGTGGACCGACGCCCCCGAATGACCGAACTTGCCGACTACCTTGGGCTTGAAAAGCACACGATGTCCGGGCTCATCGACCGCGCGGAAAAGAAGGGGCTGGTCGCACGAGCGCCGAATGAAACGGATGGGAGAGCGACGGATGTTCTGATAACCGCAGAGGGCCTGAAGCTGATCAAGCGACTTCGTGCTCAAGGGCAAAAGGCATTGGCCCCGTTGATCGCGCAACTCAGTGCGGCCGAACAGAGCAGTCTTCAGAACTTGCTCCAACGGATGCTGCAGAGCAGAGCAAACTGACTAGCGCAGGCATCGCCGGAATCTGACTGATGGCGTCGTCGGCAAGCCAAAAGCGGTTGTCGATCGTCGTTGCGGTGACAAGGTTTGCGTCGATCGGTTGAATCCGCGACCTATGGCGGACATCTCCAGTGTCTGGTCGGCTTGCAGCTTTTCCACGGGCAAGAAGCCTAAGGTTTCGGACTCACGTTGACAGCTGACGACTTATGCATCCTTTTATGGAGGAGATTTGCTGGCAATGGCAAGCCAACCCCGGAATGAGAACGCAGCATAAAAGAGCTCTACGCTTTCAAAGCCTGCTTCTTCCAATAGGCCCTCTTCCACTGCGGGGGTCGTCAGTGGTAAACGCTCCATCATCAATCTTGCAGTCGCTGCGGCCTTCTGCCAGTCAATGCCAGCGCGGTCGCCAAAGGCGATAGATCGCGTCATCCAACGCTCGGGATTTCGGCCAAAGGCGGAATGCTCCACGATGACCAGGGCCGCTCCGGGCCGAAGGCGCCGTCGGATCTTGCGCAGAGTCCTAAGCCGCTCGGATTGATCGATGTGATGAAGCGTCAGTAGACAGGTGGCGCCGTCAAACGGACCTTGCGGGGCGTTATCGACAAAGCCCTCAATGAGCTGCACGCGGTCTAGAAATGGTGCAAGTGTCTTTTTCGCGAGATCGAGCATTGGGCGGGCGGGATCAACACCAGTGAAGCGCCATCCCGGTTGACTGTCTGCCAGCGCCCGGGTCTCCATTCCCCCGCCCGCGCCAACAACCAAGATGTGTGCCGACTCTGGGGCATGTTCGGCGATCAAAAGCATTGCCATCCGGTGCAGATCAGTCAGGCCAGGAACCTTCCGGAGCGTACTCTGCAAGTAGTCCGAGATTGCCGAAGCCGAGGCGTAATGGTCGTGACTCGGCAGCATTACGCGGCAGCTCCAGAAGCGAGACTACGGCTGATTGTCATTGTTTTTTCGCTCCGTGCCTCGGGAATAAGGTGATGGTATGAGCCATCCAGATGATGTCGCCGGCGGCGAAGACATCGGGCCCGCTCTCTGCCTTCGCTTCATCTGCTGCAACGGCCGGAACGATCGGCGCGATTGCGGCCAAGTAACCAAAGCGTCTGGCAAAGCTTCTGAGATGCGAGCAGTGGTCCACTAGTTTTCCGGCCAGACCAGTGATCGATGGATCTGAGCCCCGGCCCAAGCGCCGTCCGCCACTGCCAGAGCGACCGAGTGCGGGACGCGGGCAGCATCGCCGCAGGCGAAGATCCCGGCGATGCTGGTTTCCTTTGTCTCATTGGTGTCGATCTGCATCCCCATCGGGGTTTCAGCGAGGGCGCATCCCAAGTCTTCCGCTACAGATGTCGACGGCGCGTTCTTCGAGGCGGTGAACAACCCTGCGAAGCTGAGGCGCCTGCCATCCGTCAGAACCACATCGGCATGTCCTTCGATTCTTTCGATGCGTGTCGCTTCAACGCTAACACCGCGCGTCGAGAGATCCTGCAGCGTGGGCTCATCCAGCTCAAGCACGCCGTTGGTAAGGAAGATCACCGATCCCCACTCCGGCAACAGCTGCGCCTGGTGGATCGAGATCGGGCTGGCGGCGATCACGCCGATCTGTCCCTGATCCAGCTCATACCCATGACAATAGGGGCAGTGGAAGACGCTGGTACCCCACCGCTCAGCCAAGCCTTCCACGTCCGGTAGCGTGTCAGAGACACCGGTCGCCAGAAGCAGTCGGCGAGCGCCGTAAACCTCGCCCCCCATCACTTCGATGATGAAAGCATCACGCGATCCAGACACCTTCACTACAAGATCATCCACCCACGACAACGTCGGGTAGGCCTCCAACTGCGCTCGCGCCGCGCTGGCGATGACAGCAGGGTCCGCGCCGTCCTGGGAGAGGAACCCATGCGAGTGCGAGGCTGCCCTGTTGCGGCGCTTGCCTGCGTCGATGACCAACACGCTGCGTCGTGCACGCACAAGCTGCAGCGCGGCGGACATGCCCGCGTAGCTGCCACCTACCACGATGACATCGTAGTGCTTCATGAGGTCGCCTTCTCGATGTGCGCCTTGTGCCGGCGTGCGAAGTCGGCCGCCAGGTCCGCCAGCGACACCGACGCGAAGCGTTGAAGCAGCAGCGCCTCGGCCTCGTCAAAGGCGCCCTTCAGAGCGGCGTTGACGGCCTGCTCAACCAGACAGGCAGGGTTCTCGTGCCGATTCCCCAAGGCGAACAGCGCCGGCTCACCCAGCGCCTCATGCAATTGCCGCAAGCTGACCTGGGACAGGTCGGTCTTGATGTGCCAACCGCCCGAGTGCCCCCGTGCGGAAGCGACCAGCCCCGCCTCGCGGAGCAACCCCATCGTTCGACGGACGACGACCGGATTCGTGCCCAGGCACAACGCCAATGCTTCGGAAGTCATCGGTTCGGTGCGCTCAGCCATGTGCAGCAGGGCATGGAGGACGGCAGAAAGTCGACTGTCTCTTTTCATGTAACAAACGATGTTACAAAAAGGGTGCGTCGTCAAGCTGAGCCATCACGTCGGGTCGCCGGCGAGGTCCAGGAGCGCTTCGGCGACGCCATTCTCGTGGCTTGTGAATGTAATGTTATTACATTATGGTAATTCGCTCCCGTCGCTCTGTGCCTCCTGCCTTGAACGTAGCCAACCCTGTCGTCGACATCCGCTCGCTATCCGTTTCCTTCCCCGGCAAGACCGTCCTGTCCGGTCTCGATCTGCAGGTGGGGAAGGGCAGCATCTATGCCCTTCTCGGCGGCAACGGCACAGGCAAGTCCACCACGCTTTCCGTGTTGCTCGGCTTCCTCAAGCCGACCTCCGGCGAGGTACGCGTTGGCGGCATCACGCCGTGGCAGGCACCGCGCCTGGCTCGTGCACAGCTGGCGTACCTGCCCGAGAACGTCGCGCTCTACGAGCACCTGACCGCCATCGAGAACGTGGACTACCTGCTTTCGCTCTCCGGCCGCCGGCACGCCGTAGCCGCCATCGGCGATGCCCTGCGTGCCGCCGGCCTGCAGGAATCGGCTTGGCAGCAACGGCTCGGCGGCTTTTCCAAGGGCATGCGCCAGAAGGTGGCGATCGCCACGGCGCTGATGCGCGAGGTACCGCTGCTGTTGCTCGACGAGCCCACATCGGGTCTGGATCCGGGTGCCTGCGCGGACTTCCATGGCCTGCTGGAATCGGTGCGCGAGCGTGGTGCTTCGGTATTGATGGTCACCCACGACCTGATGGGCGCGGTGGACGTCGCCGACCGGATTGGCGTACTCGAACACGGGCGCATAGTCCATGAGTCCGACCGCGCGGCCTTCGATCTGGCGGCGCTGCACGCGCACTTCTCCGGACGGGCGCAGGCGGCATGAGCGCTCTTCTTGCGGTGATGCGCAACGAACTGCGTGCGATGCTCCGCCATCGCACCGCATTGGCCGGCATTGCACTGCTGGCGATGCTGGCCACCGTGGCGACCGTAGTTTCCCTTCACCACATGAACAGCGCGGCCGAGTATCGCGCGCGCCAGCAAGCTGCGGCGCAGGCGGCCTTCGAGGCGCAGCCCGATCGCCATCCGCATCGCGTGGTCCATTACGGACACTTCGTCTACCGGCTGCCCTCAGCATTGGCCGCGTTCGATGCCGGCGTGGATCCGTTCACCGGCAGCAGCATGTTCCTGGAGGGCCATCGCCAGAACACAGCCAACTTCGGCGACGTAATGCAGGGCTCGATCCTGACCCGCTTCGGCCAGTTGACGCCTGCGTTCGTGCTGCAGGTGCTGGCGCCGCTCGTGCTCGTCTTCCTGGGCCATGGCGTGCTGTCGCATGAGAGCGAGCGCGGCACCTTGCGACAACTGATGCTGCAGGGCGCATCCGTCCGCAGCATCGTCGGCGGCAAGCTGCTCGCGTTGGCGGTGGTGGCCGCAGTCTTCATGCTGCCGGCGTTTGTCGGCCTGTCGAGCATGGCGGCCGCGCCCACCACCTCCCTCGGCGTGGTCGGGGCGGTGATGCTGGGCTACGTGCTGTATCTAGGTGTGTGGTGCGTCCTGATTGCGCTTGTGTCGGCAGGAATGAAGCGACGCCGCGACGCCTTGCTCGCACTGGTCGCGCTGTGGGCGCTCTCCACGCTGTTGGTCCCACGCGTGGCGCCCGACATCGCTTACGCCTCGCAGCCGCTCCCGGACCGCCTGCAGACAGAAGTAGGTATCGCGCGCGAACTGCGTGCCATGGGCGACAGCCATGACCCCAATGATCCCTACTTCAACCGATTCCGCCAGAGTGTCCTCGATCGTCACAGCGTCGAGCGGATCGAAGAGCTTTCCGTCAACTACAAGGGATTGCTGGCGGTAGAGGGCGAACGCCTGACGTCTGGACTCTTCGACAAGTACGCAGCACGCAGCGCGGCGATCCAGCATGAGCAGAATCGGCTGGTCGCCTGGTTCTCCGTACTCAGCCCCTCCATCGCCCTGCGCCAGCTGTCGATGGCGGCCGCGGCCACCGACCTGTCCGCGCACCTGCGCTTCCTCGATCAGGCCGAAGCCCACCGTTATCGCATGGTGCAGCAGCTGAACCAGTTGCAGGCCGATGGCGTGTCCTATGCGGATGACACCGCGCGGGACGCCGGCGCCGACCAGCGCAAGCGTGTCGACCACAGTCACTGGCAGGATATTCCCCGCTTCACCTTCGAGTCCCGGACCGGTACTGCGCAGCTGAAGGCCATGCTGCCGGGCTTCCTGGCCTTGCTGGCATGGTTGATGGTCGCGCTGGCCGCACTGGAGTGGCGCTCGCGCCGGCTGGAGGTCGCCCGATGAGCGTCTGGCGCTATGAATGGCGTCTGCTGCTGCGCGCGCGCATCCCGGTCACCGGACTGCTATTGCTGACGGCATTGACGGTCGTCAGCCTGGCGTCGGGGGTGCAGCGCATCGAGAGCCAGCGCGAGGCGATCGCCCGGATCGCGCCGCTGCAGGCGGCGGACACGGCAGCCGTTGCAGCACGCCATGGCGATTCAACGGATGCGGGCCAGGCCGCCTATTACGCGTTCCATCCGACCTGGAATCCACCCTCCGCGCTCTCGTTCGCTGCCGTGGGCATGCGCGATGTGGCGCCTTTCATGCTGCGGGTGCGGGCGCTGGGGCTGGAAGCGCAGATCCATGATGGCGATGTGTTCAATCCGGAGCTCGCCCTGGCCGGTCGCTTCGACTTCGCGTTCCTGTTGACCTTCCTGTTTCCCGTCTTCGTGATTGTGCTGTTTCATGATCTGCGCTCCAACGAGACCGAGTCCGGCCGCGAACGCATGCTGCGCAGCCTGCCGACGTCGGCGAGTCGGATCTACCTGCGCCGGGCGACCGTTCGCATCATCGCGTTGCTGGCCTGCATTACGCTGCCCTTCGCGGTGGCGGCGCTTCTGCAGGGCGTCGCCATTGAGAAGATCGCGGCCGTGCTTGGGCTTTCGACGGCGTACCTGCTCTTCTGGGTGGGCGTGTCGCTGCTGGTCGCCAAGCGCGGGTGGAGCTCGGCGACCAATGCCGCGACCCTTGCCGCCTCGTGGGTCGCGATCGCCTTGGTGCTGCCTGCACTAGCGCACGTAGTGATCGAGCGTGCCATTCCCGTGAACCAGGGGGCAGAGATCGCGCGGGCGCAGCGCGAGGCAGTCAATCGTGCGTGGGACATTCCCCGCGAGGACACGATGCGGCGCTTCTATGCGCGCTATCCGCAGTGGAGCGACTCGGCACCGCTGGGCACCGCGTTCCACTACAAGTGGTATCTCGCCTTCCACCAGAACGGCGACGACGAGGTCGCGCCGATGGCCGCGGACTATCGCGCAGGCATCGAGCGACGTTCCGAAGCCGCCTCGACGCTGGGCTGGCTGTTGCCCCCCGTGGGGATGCAGGCGGCGTTGACCCGCCTGGCGGAGACAGACATGCAGGCCCATCTGGCCTACCAGGATGATATCCGCGCTTACCACGCCGAGTTGCGTCACTACTACTACCCGTTCCTCTTCCACGACAAGCCGTTCCATCAGGCGGATTACGCACGCGCGCCGAAGTTCGAGCCCCGTTAGTCCATTCCCTCATCCGCTCTTCCATCCACGGTATCTGCTGGATACCTGTCAGGCCCACTCGTCCATGAAAATCCATACGCTGGCTCTCTCCTTTGTCGCCGCGCTCGCTGCCAACGACGTCTACGCTCAATCATCCGGTGCCACCACCTCCATGGGAACGGTGGAAGTGCGCTCCAGTCGTGGACAACTGACCGCCAATGAAGTGCTGACGTCTGTGGATGTCCTGGGTGCGGAGGACATCGAGGACAAGAACGTTTCGCAGAGTTGGGAACTGCTCGGGCTGATGCCGGGCATGCAGCTGACCGAGACGCGCCAGGGCGCCGAGTCGGGCAAGGTCAGCTTCCGGGCCTTCAACGGCGAGGGCTACCTCAATGCCATCAAGACGTTGATCGATGGCGTGCCGAGCAACGTCAACAGCGGCAACCAGCGCTTCATCGACATGCTGTTCCCGCTGGAGATCGACTACATCGAAGTCGTGCGTGGCACCAACGACCCGCGCTACGGGCTGCACAACATCGGGGGCAACATCAACTTCGGTACGCGTCAGGGTGGCGATTACACCGACGCTCGGTTGAGCTACGGTAGCTTCGATACACGGGGCGCCCAGGTCGCCGTGGGCCGCGAGCATGGCGGCTTCGCCCAGAACTACTTCGTCGGCGTGCTGGCATCGGACGGCTACCGCGACCACGACAGTTCCGAGAAGTACTCGGTCGGCGGCAAATGGTTCTACGGCAGCCTGGAAGACGGCATGAGGATCGGACTGACCGCCCGCGCCTACCACCACGAGGCCGACGAGCCCGGCTTCATGACCGCCGGGGAGCTTCGCGCAAACCGTCGCAGCTCGGATCTGCGCAACCGCAACGACGGCGACGAGCGCGACATGCGGCAAGCCGCCCTCCACATGGACTTCGCATTGACGGAGGGCCTGGTGCTGGGCAGCAAGCTCTACTACAACCGGTATGAAGACGACCGCCGGGTGACGTTCAGCGACATGCCCACGGGCAATGCGCCCCGGCAACGTCGCCTCTGGGATGAGAGGCAGGCAGGCCTGTTCGCCACGCTGACCTGGAAGGCCAGCGACGCACTGACCTGGGAAGGCGGCCTCAACTACGAGCAGCAGGACAACCGCTATCGCCGGGAGCGCTTCAGCTATGCGGAGCCGACCGACTTCGATGGGGTTCCCGCGCGGATCCAGAACGACGACGCCCATACGTTCGACAACTGGGGGGCGTACGTGCAGGCCATCTACCAGGTCACCGATGCCCTGAAGATCGTGCCCGCCTATCGCATGGACCGCTTCGACGGCACCACGCACCTGCTGGGCGGCATCCGCGCGCCCTTGCAGGACTACGGCACGATCGGACAGCCGAAGCTCAGTGTGGTGTACGCACTCACGCCGCAGACGAACGTCTACGCCAACTGGGGACGGACCTTCCAGGTGCTGACGGGCGCGACGGCACCGGCATACCTGACGCCGGGCCAGGCCGTGATGCGGCCCTCGACTAATACCGGTGTCGAAGCCGGCATCAAGTTCAGTCCTTTCGCTGGCGTCCAGGCGCGCCTCGCCGCGTGGCAGCAGGATGCCGAGAACGAGGTGTCCAACATGCCGGCGACCGGCACGACGGTGGTGCTGGGCAAGACCCGTCGACGTGGCGTGGACATGCAGGTCGATGCCGCTCTGGGCGAGAGGTGGACCGTGTGGGCATCGCACGCCTATCAGGAAGCGAAGATCGAGCGCGACGGTCGTGCGCCCGTTCTCTCTTTGGAGGGCCGCGAGGTCGCGGCCACACCTCGCTACATCAGCAATCTGGGTATCGACTTCCAGGCCACGGATGCGCTGAGTCTGGGCCTGCAGGGCCGTGCTCAGGGCGACTACTACCTGGAGGAGCGCAACGTCGCGGGCAAGTTCGGTGGCTTCGCCGTGCTGGACCTGAGTGCGAAGTACAACATCAATCCGCGACTGAGTCTGGACCTGCAGGTGAAGAACGCGACGGCTCGCGAGTACGTCTATGCCTGGTATGACAGCTTCTTCTGGGAGAGGGTCCAGCCGATGTTCTCGCCCTCGGCGGGTCGGTCGCTCTACGTCGGTTTCAACATGAAGCTCTGAAATCGGCGTCTGCGCTGCGGGTGAACCTGAGCACCACCCCTCTCCCCATCACGAGAACCATGATGAAGATCCGCCTGCTTTCCTCTGCGGTGGCGAGCCTTGCGCTCGTGCCGTCGACTGTATTTGCACAAGATGCGCTACGCACGCCCGTCAAACTCGACGAACTGGTCGTTGTCGGCGAAAAGGGCGCCAGACCGCCGCTTTCGGCGCTGTCCTCGACCACGCTGAGCGGCGACGAACTGGTGCATCGCAGACAGGGCGGGCTGGGTGAGACGTTGGCGGGGCTGCCGGGCGTGCACCTGGACAACTTCGGCGGCGGCGCATCGCGGCCCGTCATCCGTGGGCAGACCTTGCCGCGCATCGAGATCCTCTCCGATGGGGCCAACGTCTTCGACGCCTCCTCCGTATCGCCCGATCATGCGATCGCCACCGATCCGCTGCTGCTCGATGCCATCGAGGTCATCCGTGGCCCCGCGGCTGTCATCTACGGCGGCAACGCGATGAACGGTGCGGTCAATCTCATCGACGGCAAGATTCCCAAGGTGCTTCCGCAGAACGGATTGGCGGGCAGCGCCGAAGTCCGCCTCGGCTCGGGCGATCAGGAACGGGCCGGTGTGGGCCGGGTGACGGCAGGTGCGGGCGCGTTCGCGGTACATGCCGAAGTGGCGCGCCATCTCGGCGACGACTACGACATTCCCGGCGGCCGATTGCGGGATTCTTTCGCCGAAGGCACCACGTCCTCGATCGGCGCTTCCTGGATCACGGACCGCGGCTACCTGGGTGCGTCGCATACGCGGCAGGACGCCGAGTACGGCCTGCCCGGCCATTCGCACAGGAACGGCGTCTGCCATACGCATGGCATCGACCTGCATTGCCAAGCCCATGATGCGTACGAGGACCCGTTCGGCTCATCGGACGACCATACGGCGCGGATCAAGCTGCGCAGCGAGCGGACCGACATCCGTGCGGACGTCTCCGATCCGCTGCCGGGCTTTGAGCACCTCAGGCTGCGGCTGTCGTCGACCGACTACCGGCATGACGAGGTCGACGGGCCTGCCCTGTTCAACCGCTACACGAATGAGGTCGATGACGGACGCATCGAACTGACCCACAAGCCGCTGTGGGGATTCACCGGTTTGATGGGAGTGCAGTACACGGACAGTACGTTCAGCGGTCTCAACGTCAACAACCTGCATGTGCCATTCCCGGAGAACGGCTACGGGCTGGTTCCCCCTTACTACCACCTCACCGAGAGCATCGGTGTTTTCCTCAGCGAACGCCGCTCTTTCGGGAGCGTGGATGTCGACGTGGCCGTACGGAAAGACTGGCGCGAGATCGACGTTCCCGCGCCCGCGTTCCGCCACACGCTGACGCCTGCCTACCAGGACCTCTTCGAAGGCTGGTACGGACCGGACTGGGAGCAGGTGATCGAGGACGAGGTGGTTCAGAGTTTCATCCGGAGGAATCCGGGCACCAAGCAGCGTCCTGTCTCGGCATCTGTTGGTGCGAACTGGAACGTGGCGGATGGCTACGCCATCGCTTTGTCTCTCGGGCGCACACAGCGTGCGCCGAGCGTGCGCGAGCTCTACGCGTACGGCAACAACTTGGCGACCAACAGCTACGAGGTGGGGCTTGCCCGCTCGCGCAGCGCCTCATCGAGTTTTCCGGAGAGCCGGACTGACCTGCTGGAGACCACGCGCTCGGCCGACCTGACCTTCCGCGGCGCCGACGGCGCGGTGGAGTACGAGATCGGCCTCTTCCACCAGGACATCAAAGACTACGTTTTCGCCCGTCTGATAGAAACCGATAACGAGACGGGCGTTCCGCACAACTACCTGCTCTACACCGCAGCCGACGCCAAGTTCCGCGGCATCGACGGGCAGGCCAGCCTGCGCTTGAACGACGGGCACCGGTTGACCGTCTTCGGCGACTATGTCCGCGCCGAGCTCACGAGCGAGGACGACAACGTGCCGCGCATTCCTCCGGGGCGACTGGGCATACGCCACGAATGGTCCAGCGGCCCCTTCTCGGCGGACGCGGAGTACTACCGGACATCCTCGCAGGATCGCATTGCGTCCTACGAGCCAACAACGAAGGGCTACGACATGCTCAATGCGACCGTCGCTTATCGTCTGGCGCTGACGCCACGGCAGTCCGCAGAGTTCTACCTGCGCGCAACCAATCTATTGAACGAGACCGCCTATGTACACACTTCGTTCGTGAAGGACCAGTCTCCGATGCGCGGCCGCAACCTGGTGATGGGAGTTCGTTACAATTTCTGATGAGAATGGGGGCGTGGACTATCGTCGTTGGTCCACGTCCTTTGGCCTGGCAAGAAGGCCCGCGCTCCTCTGGATTCATCTGCCTGTATGCGTCGCGCGGTGCCGCTACATCGCTGACTTGCGTCGGATGCGCTTAGCCGGTGGGCTCAGTTCTTCGCCAAGTGATTTCCGCGTCTGGACTTGGACGCAATCGATCGACGCAAGCGCTAGCCGATTCGACCTTAATTCATGCAAGGTCATCTAGTCAGCAGGATCAGGCAGTTGAGGTCCCAAAAAGAAAAACGACCTTTAAGGGAGGCGCCGTAGTATTTCTGCTGTCTGGATGGATGTTGTTCGTTCCATACGAACATCATGCGCTTTGTACTTCTGCTTGATCTGCACGACGTATACGTGCCTGGAGGCGCTGGCTGCTAAGGAAGAGAACGGGTACCAGTAGCAGACTCAAGTAGGTTGAGATCATCAGGCCGCCAATGACGGCAATTGCCATCGGCTGACGAAAGCTCGCATCCGAACCAAAACCCAGCGCGATCGGGAGCATGCCGGCGACCATGGCGATAGTGGTCATGACGATGGGTCTTGCCCGCATCCGGCACGCGTCTCTCACGGCGGTCGCCGCATCCTTGCCTTCCTGCCGCATGTGGGTAGCGGCATAGTCGATCAGCAGTATGGAATTCTTCGCAACCACCCCCATGAGCATGACAAGTCCGATCATCGCGGGGACATCCAGTTGGGTATCGGTCATCCAGAGGGCGACAAAGGCACCCCCGAGGGACAGGGGTACCACCGACAGGATGGTGAGTGGCTGGAGCAGGTCCCTAAAAAGCAGGACCAGCACGCAAAACATGCAGAGCACGGCCGTGACGGCCGCCGATACGAAGCTAGAGGCAAGTTCCGACGCCAGTTCGCCATCACCGTCGTCAAGGAGCGAAACACCCTCAGGCATGGACTGCACCGCTGGCAAAGAGGTGACGCGAGATTCGGCCTCGCCCAGCGATAGTCCACCCAGCCCTGCAGTCACAGTCACATATCTCTGCAGGTCGTATCGCTCGATACGTTGCGGACTGCTGGAGAAGGTGAGTTCAGCGACGCTTTCAAGAGGGATCAGTCCCCGCACCGACCTTACCCGTAGTTGCCCTATTTCCTTGAGGTCCGACCTTTGAGCATCAGCCAAGCGTACGCGGATCAGAAGCTGCCGACGATCGACGTTGAAGCGTGGAAGGTCCTCATCGAAGTCACCATCAAGCGCAACGCGAAGGGTCTCCGCGATGGCTGCTGTACTCACGCCCGCCTCGGCTGCCCGTACTGCATCCGGCCGAGCGATGAGCTCGGGGCGGTCCAGCGAGGCGGTGGCGTTGACGTTCAACAGGCCAGGGACGGATCGCATCTCGCCAGCGAGCGCTTGGGCTGATGCCGTTAGGGCCCGTACGTCGCCGCTGGTGAGGATCAGCGAAATTTGGGTCCCATTGCCTCCATCCACAGAAAAGCGTGCGCCTGGGACCGTGCGGAGCGCCTCATTGACCTTTCCTTCGATCACAGCCTGTGCCTCCCGTGAGTCGCGAGGTGACAAGCTCAAAGTAACCATCGAGCGGCGCACGTCGGACGCCTGATCGCCTCCGCTGCGGTCACCCGCGATCGAAAACACGTGATCGATGCCCTCCACGTCCGCCACGGCGCGTCGCACGCGCTCCACCGCAGTATGGGAATCCATGATGGAGGCGCCCGGGGGAAGCTCCACCGTCACCTGGAAGAAGCCCTTATCCGAAGGCGGAATGAAGCCGGTGGGTATCACGAGCACCAAACAGAAGGATGCTGCCAGGAACAATGATCCGGCCGCCAAGGTGGCGTGGCGGTGGGAAAGGCACCAGTCCATAGCGCAAAGATAAACGCGCATCCAGCGCCCATCCTGCGCGTGCTTTGTTGGAGCGTCGCCCAGCCATCGCACAGCGAGCAGCGGCGTGAGGAAGCGCGCCACCAGCAAGGAAGCGAGAATGGAAATGACGGCAGTCCATCCGAACTGGCGGAACAACATGCCACCTATTCCGGGCATCATTGCCGTGGGCAGGAAGACCACGACCAAGGTGAGTGTGGTCGCGGTCACCGCGAGCGAAATTTCCGACACTGCATCGCTGGTTGCCTGTAGGAGCCCTTTGCCCATCCTTCTGTGTCGTTCAATGTTCTCGATCTCGACAATGGCATCGTCCACAAGGATTCCTGCGACTACGGCCAGCGCAAGAAGGGTCAGCGTGTTGAGCGAGAATCCGAGCAGCGGCATAAGCGCGAACGCGGGGAGGATGGACAGCGGCAATGCGACTGCTGAAACCATCGTTGCGCGCCAGTCCCGAAGGAACCAACCCACAACGAGTGTTGCGAGAAGCGAGCCTTCCCATAGCATTTGCATCGAGCCGCGGTATTGCTCTTTTGTATAGTCCGCAGCACTGGCAACCAGCGAGCCACGCAGGCCGGGATGAGCCTGCTGGAGCGCTGCAACCGCCCGCGCCACCTCCGCGGCAATGAGGGTCTCGTCCTTTCCTTTGGTCCGGTAGACGTTGAACCCCACCACGGGTCTGCCGTCCAGCATCGCGGTCTGGGCGCGATCACGCGCCGCATCCACCAAGGTGACGAGATCACCAAGCCGCACGCTCTGCCCCGATGGCAGTGGTAGCGGCATGCTTTCAAGCTCGGCAATCTGTGCTGCGGCACCCAGCGTCCGGGAAGAGAACTCGCGTCCACCCATTCGCGCCGTGCCACCGGATCCGTCCAGTTGCACCTGACGCAGTCCGTGCGATAGCTCGGCGATTGTCAGATCCATCGCAGCCAGGCGTGCAGGATCCACTTCGGCGCGAATTTCCCGTTCCATGCCGCCTATCCGCTCAACTCGGCCTACACCAGGGACGGCCAATAGCGCTTTGCTGAGGGTATCGTCGACGAACCAGGACAAGGCCGCTTCATCCCACGGGTCCAGAGACAGGACATAGGTCACCACCGGATCGCTACCGAGGACGTCTGCGCTGTAAGCAGGCGGACGTACGTTCGCAGGAAGGTCGGCGTGGATGCGGTCGACGGACTCCTTCACCTCGGACATCGCGTCCTGCAACGTCTTGCCGATGTCAAATTCGGCGGTGATCTGAACCAACCCCTCCACGACCGTCGTCCTCACGTGCCTGAGGCCGGGAGCGTTCCTGATCGCCTCTTCGACAGGCCGGGCGACCTCAGCCTCCAGTTGAACGGGCGCTGTTCCTGGAGCCTGGAGCGCCACGTTCACCGTGGGAAGTTCGAGTTCCGGCAGGTTTTTGATGGGTAGCTGGTTGAAACCGTGGAGTCCGGCGAGTGCCAGCAGCATGAAGGCAAGCACCACCGGCAGCGGGTTGCGAATCGACCATGTTGCAATATTCATCCGCCGATCGCCTTCTTCGGCATTTCCATGCCTTGCGCATGCTCGACGATGGACACCAAGTCACCATCGGTCAGAAAGCCAGCGCCTTCCACGGCTACATGCGTGCCTGCATCGATGCCGGCAACCACCTCCACGAATCCGCCCTGCCGCCTGCCCGTCTGTATGGCGACCGCGTTCACAAGCGTTCGCCTACCGGACATGCGAACGACGAAGATGCTGCTCCTGCCGTCGCGCTCGGAAACCGCCGATGCGGGTACAACGATGGCAGCTGATTCGCCTGTGTGGATCGTGCCCTTCGCATACATGCCGGCGCGTGCAGTCGAGGGCGGGATGATGTCAGCGTAAACCAGGGCGGACCGCGAGGCTTCATCCAGCGCGGGTGCGACCAGCCTGACCGTCGCGTTTGCGGAAGCACCGTCGGGCAACTTCAGACTAACGGTCTGGCCTTTGCGGATTCCGGCCAGTCGCTGCGCAGGGGCCTGGCCTCGCCACTCAAGACGCTGTTGTCGGATCAGTTTGAACAGCTCCTCCCCTGTCTCCGGGACCGCGCCCACCGTTGCGGTACGCGAGCTTATTACACCATCGTCACTGGCGCGGAGCAGTGTGTACGAGTGCTCCACGCGCTTTGCATGCAGCGCCGCACGGGCAGAGCGAACGGCTGCATCCGCCACTTCCGCTTGCGTAGTAACGGCAAGTATGGATTGTTCACTCAACGCCCCGGATGGCCTCAGCAGTTCGGCGCGTTCCGCCTCACGACGGGCTTGGCTGGCCACCGCTCGTGCCTGCATCAGAAGTGCCTCGAGACGATGGACCTCGGCCAGAATCAGCGCGTCATCGAATCGCGCGAGTATCTGCCCCTTGACGACCCGGTCTCCCACGTCGACGTCGATGCTGGATAGCCGCAGGCCATTGAGCGGGGCTCCGACGATTGCCTCCTGCCAAGGCAGGACTGCTCCGGAGATGAGCACGGTGGAGGGCCAGATCTGACGCTCGCTGATCCCGGTTGTGATCGTCATGGCCGGGGATGCAGCTTGCTGCGCGTCGGGGGGCTCATCGGTGGCGTTGCGGTAGGCAATGAGCAGCAGCGGCACGAGGACCAAGACGGCGACGACGACTGCGAACCTGCGGGCTCCGATCGCGCCAAGCGCCCTGGCAGGTCGCCCGTGGCCGAACCGATGCTGCAGGCGAGAAGGATCTCGGATCGGGTCGTGGGGAGAGTTGATATCGAAGGGCATGGCCGGGCAGTGAGAGAGGCGGCATGCATGCTGCCGTCGGGCCTACGACCTTGCCGGCCAAGGTGTTACAGGCAACTTACTGAAAAATCCTATTTCCGTAAGTTCCGGGTAATAGGGCGTACCAGAGACTGCGCGCTCCTCCCCAGCCAGAATCGATACGATGTCCAGGCACCTCCTGCAAATTCTCCTTCTGTTGCCATCCGCCGCCTTCGCACAAAGCAGCACGAGCGATGTCATCGCTGAGCAGCTCGATGATCGATGGACGCTCGGCGTTGCGCTGTCGCTGAGCGACAGCCCATACGCAGGCGAGGACATCCGTCCTCGCCCATTTCCCCTCGTGACCTACCAGGGAGAACGCATATTCTGGCGCGGTTTGTCCGGGGGTATCCATGCATTCAAGGGGGACGCTTTCGCTCTGGATTTCATAGTGTCCGGACGTTTCGACGGCTTCGATATCAAGGATCTAGGTCGTGTGGAATTGGCGGCGAACGGGGTCGATGCCGAGCACTTGGTAGATCGCGACGACGGCGTTGATGTGGGACTGGCCGCCAGCTGGGAAGGGCGGGCGGGTGAGATCAAGCTGCGGGCGCTCGTTGACGCCACCGACACAAGCAGTGGTTACGAGTTTGCAGTTGACTACGCCTATCCGTTGCAGTTCGGAAAGACCAAGGTGGTGCCGGCGGTGGGCGCGAGATGGCTCTCTGACGATCTGGCGGACTACTACTACGGCACTCTCGATGAAGAGGTCGCCCGTGGCGCCCCCCTGTATCGACCCGGTGCATCGGTAATTCCGGAACTCAGCCTGGGGGTGTATCGTCCTATCGGGAAAAAGTGGATGTTCTTCGGGTCCGCGAAGTATGAATTCCTGCCCAGTGAAATCACGGACAGTCCTCTCCTGGACAAGGACGCAAGCGGGGCCGCAGGTCTGAGGATAGGATTCAGTCGTGGCTTCTGACGTTTCACGCTGAAAGCGATCATTCCCGATGGCAGAACACGCCCGAAAACCCGGTAACCGTATTGCGCTGGTCGAAGACCACAGTCGCCTGTCGGGTCTCGTCAAGCGGGGCCTGGCCGGCGCAGGCATCGCTGCCGACACTTTTGCGACACTGGAGGGAGCCTGGTACGCAGTAAATCAGAATCCGTACAGCGCCGTCATCGTGGATCGCGGGTTGCCGGATGGGGACGGACTGGACCTGGTGCGACGGATGCGCGCCGGACGACTGACCACGCCATGCCTGATGCTCACATCACGCGATGCCTTGAGGGACCGGGTAGATGGACTGGATGCGGGGGCTGACGATTACCTGGCTAAGCCCTTTGCCCTGGAGGAATTGGTTGCCCGCATCCGTGCCTTGATGCGGAGGCATCCCGATGTCCGAGACGGCAGCACTTCCTTTGCTGGCATCGTCGTCATTCCGGAGAGCAGCTTGATGACGTGTGCTGGTGCCCAGGTGGTGCTCGCGCCAGCGGAACTGCAGATCATGATCTGTTTGGTGCGCGCCGGTGGCCACGCTGTCAGGCGGCGCTCCCTCGAAACAGCGGCGTGGGGAATGGATGAGGCCGTTACGCCCAACGCGCTGGATGTCGCATTGCATAGGCTGCGCCGCAAGCTGGTTGAAATAGGCGCCCGGGCGGGCATCTACAATGTCCGCAACGTCGGCTTCATCCTGAAGACGCTCGATGTTGCCGCGTAGCCTAAAAGGCCGACTTGTACTTGCAGGCATGGCGGGCACTCTGGCTGCAGGCATTGCCGCGTCGGCCGTTATCTGGCTCCAGTTCTGGCCGAGTTCGCCGACCAGGGCCGTGCGCGCGGAATTGCAGGAGGACATCGACGACATCGTGAAGGGCATGAACGTCGCTTCCGACGGGGCGCTGCACATCGAGCTCAGCGACGACAACGCGAGTATGTACGACGCCATGCCCAGGGATACAGCGTATCTGGTTCTCCAGGATGGGCGAGAGGCGGCGAGCAGTATCGAAGGTCCAGCACTCCAGCAACTGGCGATGATGCGGTCGGGGCAGTCGGTGGCGACAGTGGAAAGTGCCAATGGTCCGATCCACATTGAACTGGCGGAAACATACATTTCACACGCGGACCACACGATCGCGATCAGGGCCGCGCGCAGTGAACGATTGGTGATGGCCCTGAACGACTACGCGGCGGAACGGTACCTGCAGGGAAGCCTGATTGCCATCGTTATGGCGTTGCTGACCTTCGCGCTGATTACGTATTTCACTGTGAATCGCATGATTCAACCACTTCAGAGAGCGTCACGCGTAGCGGCCAGTCTTGAACCCCGCAACCTCTCGACGCGGCTTCGAAGTACAGATCTTCCATCGGAGATCGTACCGTTGATCGAGGCGTTCAATGGCGCACTCGTCCGTCTGGAAGACGGGTTTCGTATTCAGCAGGATTTTCTGGCCTCCGCAGCCCATGAGCTCAAGACCCCATTGGCACTTCTACAGGCCGAGGTCGAGCTTGGCGGATCGGCAAACACGTCCTCACTTCTCCGTGAAACGGCCCTCATGGCGCGCATCGTCCATCAGCTTCTGCACCTCGCTGAGGCCAGTGAAGGAGGCAATTACGACATCGAGTCGCTAGCGTTGCAGGGAGAACTCGAGAGCGCTGTGGGCTACCTGCAAAGACTCGCCGACAAGCACGCCGTGGAGCTGACGTTCGTGTCGACGCAGGCGAAAGTGGTTGATGCCGATCGTGGTTCCTTGTTTGTGCTGGCAAAGAACCTGGTGGAGAACGCAATCAACCACTCTCCCGAAGGTGGGCGTGTACTGGTGCGGCAAGACGAAGCGGGATTCAGTGTGGAAGATGAGGGTCCCGGTGTGCTGGAAAACCATGTCCCATTGCTATTCCAGCGCTTCTGGCGGGCGACGGATCAGGACTACGAGGGCGCTGGTCTGGGGTTGACCATCTGCCGGGAGATCTGCCAGATGCACGGGTGGAAGATTCTCTACGAGCCAGCCGTGATCGGCGCCCGTTTCAGAGTCATCTTGCAGCCCGGCCTGTAACGAAGCGGCATGGTGGGGCGATGAAGATGCGCGCGCAGTTCCAACAATGGTGGGGTGCCCGCAAACGCCGCGCGAAGGATGTCATTGGAGGGCGCTGGCAATGAGGGCCCCGCCGGAGCACGACACACCCGATGCTTCGCTCGCTCGTTGTCGTGACCCTTCAGCCGGTGTCCCGGAAGTCAGGCCATGAGTCGAGAGCGTAGCATTCAAATTCAACGCGCTCCGCAGGTGGACTCTATTCGACGTTGTCGCATGCCTGCTTCTTGCCGCTGGTACACACCAAACCTGGCTATTGCCATTTCGGCCAGAAATCGCCACGGGTCCTATCGGCTTGTCCGTTGTCCCTGATCGAGCAAGCGAGCATACAGTGCGGCGCCATGATGAGGTTCGTAGATTGGTTCTTGCAGGTGGAACATGGGTGAGGCCGCATGGAGGAACCGCGCGAACGGGGACATCAGAAGATCACCGGAACTGAAGGCGCCACCCGAATAGGAAACCGCAACGGGTTCGCCTTCGCCAAACCCGAGCCGGTCGTGGATGGCTCTGACGATGGCGGCGAGTTCGGTCCCTGCCAATCGGTAGATCGCTTGTGCCGTTGTGTCACCCTGCCGGGCCGCTTCGGCGACGATGCGTGAGATCTGAGCGAGCTCGCTCCGCGCCCCCGCGCCAGCGCCATAGATCCGGGCACACAGCTCGAGATCAGTCGACAAGTCGAGCCGTTGGTTGATGAGCGTGTATAGCGGGCCCTGCTTCAGGCGACCGTCGCTCATCCTTGAGTATGCATTCAAACCCTGCACGGCGATCCAGTAGGCCGAGCCCTCGTCGGAGAACGTTTCCCCCCAGCCGCCGCTGCGGGCACTGACTCCTTGGCGCTGCCCGTACCCGATCGAGCCGGTGCCGGCGACAATGTTGATGCCATCGCCGCACGCGAGTGAACCTGCCCAGCCGCACACCATATCGTTGTCGCAGCGGTAGCGGTCGTGCCCAAGCACGTGCGAGGGGATCGCATCCAGGCGAGCCGTCGCGAGGCTGTCCTCACCGTGTGCCGGCAGGCCGAAGAAGGCGTAGGCCAGCGCGCCGGCATCGGATGCACCGACCTGCGCGAGGACTGACGTGACGCCTTGTGTAAGGATCCGCTGCACGCCGTCGAGGCCCACTTCCGGATGATAGGTCGTGCCTGTCTGAACCTGTGCCACCAGACGGCCGTGATCGTCCATCAGCGCGAACCGCGTCTTGGTTCCGCCGCCATCGACGCCCAGGTAGAGGCCTCCGCTCATGGCACCGCGTGCAGTCGGACGCCCTGCACGACGCGGTTCACCGTACCCAGCTTGTTCGGATTGTCGGGCGACAAGCCGAGCGCGCGGGACACGTGGAACGCAAACATCTGTGCGACGGCCACGTAGGGCCACAACAGATCGACATCCTCCGCTTGGGGGAGCAGCGGCACGGCGACGGTGTCGGTAGCGGCTTCGGCACGTGGCCTCGCGCTGATTTCGACGATACGTCCGGCCACGCGGTCCTGGCGCAGTTCGTCGATCAGATCGTGATCGTACTTGCGCGTGAGCTGATCGTTGGACACGAAGACGACGACCAGCGTCCGCGGCTGCAGGAACGTCTTGGGTCCGTGGCGGAAACCGAGCGGCGAGTCGTAGCAGGTCGCAACGGCACCGTTGCTGAGCTCGCCCAGCTTCAGCGCAGCCTCGCGCGCCAAGCCCTGCATCACGCCACTACCCAAGTAGACGACGCGATCGTAGCCGGCCAGCGCCAGTGCTTGGGTGGTTGCTCCCGCGCTATCGATGATCTGCGCGGTGGCGCGGCTTATCGGCGCTATTCGAGGCTCCAACTGCGGCGCGCCGACGAAGGCCGCCAGTGTGGCGTACATCATGCAGCTGAAGCTGGACGTCATTGCGAAACTGGCGTCGTGCGTTTCTTCCGGCAGCTGCAGCGTCAGTAGATGGCGTGCCTGTACGCGGCCCAGCGCACCTTCCGGGTTGCATGTCACCACCAGGTGGCGCACGTCGGCGACCATCGACTCCACCAGCGCCACCGTGGCCAGGCTTTCCGGACTGTTGCCCGAGCGTCCGAACGACACCAGCAGCAGCGGCTGGGCCGGATCGAGGTACAGGTACGGTGCGCTGACGATGTCGGTGGTCGGCACCGCATCCACGCGGGCTGGCAGCCGGCGGTCGAGCAGGGGGGCGAGGCACTGCCCGATGTAGGCCGACGTGCCTGCACCGGTCAGGATCACCCGCGCCCTAGGATCCTGCGTGATGGGACCGATGAAGGGATCGATCTGCGCCTGCAGGCCGGCAAGCAGCGCGTGCGTGCGTTCTAGCATCATGGGCTGTTGTTCGATCTCGCGCGCGGTCCACAACGCGCCGTCGGCGAGCAGGTCGGATTCGGGGATGCCAAGAGGGTCAGGCGTCTTCATGGGAGTGGCTTGCATGATGGTAGTCGTCCAGGACGTCACTGACATGCGCCATGGCCAGTGACTGCGGATCGAGCGTCGCGCGGCCATGGCGGAGAGCATGCAATGCATGGGGGAGGTGTTGGCTGACCAGCGGGAGCGGCGGTGGCGTGTTGCGCAGGTTGGCGAACAGGCGCGTGCGCGCCTCCTCGATCACCGGATCCGGCCAGTAGTAGCGGATACGGTCGCTGAGGCTGTATTGCAGATCGATGTCCAGCGCGTGTCCGTCGCCGTGGTAATACCGGCGCCAGTGCTGCGGATGTTCGTGCATGCGCCGGATCGCGACCTCACGCAGTCGCGCGCGCGCGTCCGGCGCGATCCAGTCGCGTTCGATGGCATCCAGCGCCCACAATGCCTCGCGCAGCGCGAATGTCAGGCCCGGGCCCACCTTGAGGATGGCGAAATGGTCCCGCACCAGCGCCTGTAGCGCCTCGCGCGTTTGGTAGTCGGTGGAATGCGCTTCGTACACCATGCCCGGCAGCGGCACGATGGCGTCGCTCAGCGCACGTGCCTTCTCCGGTACATAGTCGACCACCTCGTGGTGGTCGAACTCGACGCCCGGCTGCACGACCGAGGCGATGACACGCTCCCAGGCATCCTGCAGGCCGGCGGCGTGGAAGGCGTCGCGGTGCGCCTCGATGGTGGCGCGTGCTGCCGTCGGTGTGGTCGTCTCCAGGCCATTGATCGCTTCGGTGGCACCACCGGGCACCGGCACTTCGGTCCCGATCACGTACACCGGCGACTCGCCGCCTGCGGTGGCGTAGGCCGTCTCGGCCGCGCGGCACAGGCGCACCGCGCGGCGGACGATCTCGCTTTCGGGCAAGGGCGAGGGATCGCCCGCGCAAGCCATCGAGCAATCGAGGTGGATCTTGCGGAAACCGGCTGCGACATAGGCGGCCACCATCACCTCGGCCTTGTCCATGGCGGCGCCCGCGTCGAGCGCAGTCCAAGGGTTCGGCCCCAGGTGGTCGCCGCCCAGCGCGATGCGCGCGGTATCGAAGCCAACCCGTTCCGCGATGCCGTGGACGAAGGCGACGAAATCGGCCGGCGTCATGCCGGTGTAGCCGCCTTCCTGGTTGACCTGGTTGCAGGTGGCTTCGAACAGCACCAACGGCGCGGCGTTCTCCGCCGCATGGCGCAGCGTCGCCTCGATGACGATCGGGTGCGCGGAGCAGACCGAGGTCACGCCGACGGGCTTTCCTTGTTTGTGGCGGGCGATGAGGTCGAGCAGGGCGTGCATGTGTGTGTTCCGGTCAGGCATCGTGCGCGGAGGGGGCGCGTTCGGGTTCCAGCACCAGCAGCAGCGAGGCCACCAGCGCCAGGGCCAGTCCCACCATCTTCAGCGGGCCGGGCACCACGCTGGCAAATACCAGCGACAGCACCGCGGTCACCAGCGGCGCGCCGGCATTGGTCAGCGGCGCCACCACGATCGCCTTGCCGTAGCGGAAGGCGTAGACCAGCATCAGCGCGCCGACGGCATTCAATATCTGGATTGCCGCCGTCATCCACGCACCGTCGAGGCTGGTGTTGATCGGCTGGCTCCAGTCGGTCATCAACCACGCCACGGGCGCCAGCATCAGCGCGCCGACCATCATGTAGAAGAAGATGCTTTCGGCGCTGACCGTGTGGTTGGCCAGCTTCATGAAGTACGCCTGGATGCCCCACGCGGCCATGATGATCAGCGCCAGCGCGAACCAGCCCAGTCCCTGGGTGCCGCCGCCGCCGAACGACAGGTCGAGCAGCGGCAGCGCCACCAGCGCCAGCACGATACCCAGCGCCCCCATCCAGCCGGTGCGCTCGCGCAGCAGCGCGAACGACAAGGCGATGGTGATGACGGGCGAGAGCGAGATGATCGGGAAGATGAAGTATGCCGGACCGATGGTCAGCGCCTTGAACAGCAGCATCTGGCCACCGGCGCCGAGCAGGCCGATCGCCAGCCCATAGGCGATGGCACGCGGCGATCGATCGAGCCGCCACTGGGTGCGCCACAGGATGAACAGTGCAGGCGGCACCATTGTCAGCGCCCACACGCAATAGACCAGCGTGTCGGGGAATCCGCGCTGCGCGGACAGGCCGGCCAGCGCACCCCACACGCCCCACAGGGCGACGGTGGTCAGCGCGTAGGCCAGCCAGCGACGGTGGGGCGCGGTGTCGACGGCGCTCATGCCGCCGTCTCCGGGGTGGCCTGCAGCAGCAGGAAACGGTCGAAGCCTGCGCGCAGCGTGTTCGTCTTCGCGTTGACGGTGCCGAGGTCGGTGCCGTTGAACAGGTCGCGCACACGGTACCGGCCCTCCCCCAGCCCCCGCAATTCCAGCGTGCCGTTCCACTCCTTCGCGTAGAAGGCGTAGTACATCGCCCCGTCCTTGGCGATGGCGTGCGTTTCCGGCACGTCGAAACCGATGTCGTACAACTCGCCGCGGTAATCGCCCAGCGGCAGCATGTGCTCACGGTACAGTGCGACCCATTTCTTCCACAGCACCTCTTTCTCCGGCGTCAGCAGGTAGCCACCTTCGGGCAGCGGTGCGGTCGGCCGGTCGGTGTCGCGCGGCCAGGTGAACTTGGACGAGATCACCGCGCCGATGCCGACGCTGGAAGCGAAATCGTCGCGGCCATCGGCCAGCTCCACGTGATCACCGGCATAACTGCTGCCACGGCCCATCAACGCCTTGACGCTCTTGCCCTTGCTGCGTACCTGCCACGACGACAACGGGTCCGAGGAGGGGAACTGGTCGGTCGCCGGCAGGTTGTGGAAGGCGAACGCAGTGCCGCAGGGACACAGCTCGACCACCGCGTCCGGGTTCGCGTCGTGCGCCGCCTTGTAGATCGCGTTCCAGAAGTCGGCCAGTTTCTCGGTCGAGTCGGTGGGCTTGGCGTGCTTGTGCACGGGGTTGTGGCAGGGCGCGACGGCGTTGAGGTGCTGGCCATCCAGCTTGATGCCTTCGAACCCCCAATCGCCGATCGCCTTCTTCACCAGCGCGACGTAGTAGTCGATGGTGGGCTGGTACGCCGGGCACTGGGTTAGCGCATTCCACCAGCTGACCTTCTGGAAGGATCCGTATTCGTCCAGCAGCAGCATGTCACTGTGCTTGTACAGCACCTCGCTGCCGGGATCGGCGGCGAGCGGCGCCAGCCACAGGCGCGGGCGCAGGCCTTCAGCACGCACCGCCTTCACGAAGGCGCGCATGTCCTCATCGCCGCGCGGGAATTTGCGGCGGTCGATCTGCCAGTCACCCTCGTTGGTCTGCCAGCCGTCGTCCAGCACGGCCCACTGGAAGCCGACCTCGCGCACTTTCGGCAGCGTGGCCAGGATCTGCGCGACGGTGAAGTCGCGCTCGTAGCCCCACGCGCACCAGGTGGCCTCGAAGGCGGACGCCGGCGCCTGCGGCGCGGCGATGCCTTCGGCCTTCATGAAGTCGCGGTAGGCCACCAGTGGCGCGAAATGATCGCCGATATGCGCGCACAGGAACGTACGCTCGGTGGACAGTGCCTGGCCCGGCGCCAGCGTGAGGGCCTGCATGCCCTCCACGCCGATGCTGGCGCCCTTGCCGGTCTTGCGGACCGGCAGGTCGAGCGCGCGCGGCACGGGTTCTACATGTCCCACGGCCAGGCCCACGTCGCGTCGCCAGAGGTTGGCGACCGGCGTGCCGCCGCCGTAATCGGAGGCGTCCATGCCCAGCGTGTTGCGCTGCTCGAAGCCATCGCCGACCGGTTGCACCCAGTCGCGACGGTCTTCGTGCGTGGTGCCGGAAAAACTCCAGAATCCGCCCGGCGCATCCGCCAGTTCGTGCGCCGCCGAGCGCCAACCCGTGACCTCCACGGGGGCTGTGCCGGCGTTGCGGTAACGCACCTGCATCAGGGCAAGGCCGGGCGAGCGTTCGAAGAACGTCACCGCCACCTCCTTCTCTATGCCCTGCTTGGACACACCGGTGAACACATGGCGCAGGCCCGGGCCGTGGCGCGGGTCATCGAGAGGCTGGCGCTCCTCGCCGGAGAACGCGAAGGCGTCCACCACGCCGCCGTCCTTGAGCAGTAAGGACTCGCTGGCCTGGTACGGCGTCAGTGTCTTGCCACGATAGGTAACTCGGCTGCGCAGCGAGCGATCGAACTGCAGCGCCAGCACGGCATCCTGTGCGGTCAGGGAGGCGTTGCCGGCGGCCAGGGCCCGGCCCGGCAACCAAGGCAGGGCGGCGAGGCCGGCGCTGCCGAAGGCGAGCTTCAAGACGGTACGGCGTCCAATGGGAGGCATGGGCGACTATCCGGTTGAGGTGCGTCCGATTGTGCGTGAGGGGATGGGTTGATGCAACACTTTTGTTGCGATATGTTTGCTTTTAAGTTTCGTTACGTTTCCGAGGTGTCTGATGAAAGCGACATGGAGCGGGGTCTGGGCCAGTCTCGTCTTCGCCGTGGTGGTGGCTGGCTGTGCCACGCCGTTGGCTCCGCCGGCATCGGCACCATATGCGATGGACGACTTCGCGCGCGTACGCAAGTTCGACGCGCACGTGCATGCCAACGTGGAGCACCCGGCGTTCCTCGAGCAGGCGCGTGCGGATGGCTTCGAATTGATGTCCATCAACGTCGACTATCCCGACTTCCCGAGCATCGCCGACCAGTACGCCGCCGCGACGGCACTGGTGAAGCAGGATCCGGCGCGCCTGCACTGGGCGGCGACGTTCACGATGGCAGGCTTCGGGCAGCCGGGCTGGGCGCAGCGCGTGAATGCCGGCCTGGCGGAAGCGAAAAGCAAGGGCGCGCGTGCAGTGAAGATCTGGAAGAACGTCGGCATGATCGAGAAGGACGCCGACGGTCGCCTGATCATGCTCGATCATCCCGGCCTGTCGCCGGTGGCCGAACAGGTGCGTGCGCTGGATCTGGTGTTGATCGGCCACCAGGGTGAGCCGCACAACTGCTGGCTGCCGCTGGAGCAGATGACCACCGACAACGATCGCGAGTACTTCCGCAACCATCCGCAGTACCACATGTACCTGCATCCGGAACAACCGAGCTACGATGACCAGATCGCCACGCGCGACCGCTTCGTGGCTGCGAATCCAGGCCTGCGCTTTGTCGGTGCGCACATGGGCAGCCTGGAGTACGACGTCGACCGACTCGGCGCATTCCTGGACCGCTTCCCCGATGCCACGGTCGATCTCGCCGCGCGGATGAGCCAAGTGCAGTACCAGTCAGTGCGCGACCACGAGAAGGTGCGAGCGTTCTTCATCCGCTACCAGGACCGACTGCTGTACGGCACCGACCTGACCGTCAATCCTGGTGCCGATCCGGCCCAGTTCCGGGCGTCGGCGCATGCAGTCTGGACGGCCGACTGGCGCTACTTGGCTACGGGCGAAAGTCAACGCGTCGACACGCTCAACGCCGACGTGCCCGGCTTGGCGCTGCCGCGCGAGGTGATCGACAAGGTGTATTACCGCAACGCGGTGCGCGTATTCCGGACCGCCAGCCAGGACTAGGCGAGGATGAGCTCGAAACCGAGATGTTCGCTCGCCTGGACGATGTTCTCCGGTGCGCTGAGATCAGTGATCAGCACGTTGAGGTCGGAGATGGGGATGATGCGGTGCAGGCAGATCTTGCCGAACTTGGAACTGTCGGTGATCGCGACCACGACGCGTGCGGCTTCGACCATCTTGCGGTTGAGCATCGCCTCCGGCTCGTAGTGCGTGGTGATGCCACGCTCCAGGTCGAAACCGTCCACGCCCAGGAACAACATGTCCACGTGCAGGGCGTCCAACGCCTCGACTGTCAGGCCGCCATAGAAGGCCATGTTCTTGCGGCGCAGTTCACCGCCCAGCATGACGATATTGATGTTGTTCTTGGGGGCCAGCGCGCCGAGCACGCCGAAGTCATTGGTCACCACCGTGACGTCGATGTTTGGCAACTGTTCCGCCAGCTGGATCGCCGTAGTGCCCGAATCGATGGCAATGGTGTCGCCAGCCTTGACCAGTGCGGCCGCGCGCTGGCCGATGCGGCGCTTCTCGTCCAGGTGAGACGTGCGCTTGGCTTCGTAAGGAGGCTCGGTGGCGCCGCCGGTGCCGACGACGCTGCTGTCGATAGCGCCGCCGTAAGCGCGAGCCATCACACCACGCTCGGCCAAGTAGCGCAGATCCTTTCGTACCGTCTGCATGCTCACTCCGAAACGACGGGCGAGTGAGGCCACTTGGACGCTGCCGTGCTGGCGCACGAGTTCGCTTATCTGCAGGCGGCGTTGGCTGGTATCGCGGGTGGCTGACATGGGACCTCCTTGTAGCGTTACAAGTATGGATTATTTCGTTAAATTTCGCTATTGATACAAAACGAAACATGGGATAGGCTCGGTTTCGTTTAGTTACGTCACAAAACTGCCACCTTCTGAGGAGAGACCCATGAAGACCGCGCGGCTGCACCGGAACTTGCTCTTTTGTAGCGTTGCCCTGGCCCTCGCTGCGCCGGTCGGCGCGGCCGCCCAGCAGGCGGAGGCCGACCCCGCGGCCCCAGCGCCGGCTGCACAGGACCAGGGCGAACCCTCCACTCTGGATACGGTGGTCGTCACCGGTGTTCGTGGCAGCATGGCGCGCGCCATCGAGCTTAAACGCGAGTCCGGCACGGTCCAGGATTCGATCAGTGCGCTCGAACTGGGAAAGTTTCCCGATGACAACGTCGCCGACTCGTTGAGCCACATCACCGGTGTGTCAATCTCGCGCACCGCCGGTGGCGAAGGCCAGAAGGTCAGCGTGCGCGGCTTGGGCCCGGAGTACACGCTGACCACCTTCAATGGTCGCATCCTCGCCACCGATGGCGCAGGGCGCGACTTCGCCTATGACGTGTTGCCGGCCGATGTCATCAGCGGCGCCGACGTGGTGAAGGGCGCGCAGGCCTCGTTGTCCGAAGGAGCCATCGGCGGCCTGATCAACCTGCGCTCGGCCAGTCCCTTCGATCAGGACGGACAGCAGGGCGTCATCCGGCTCGAAGGTGATCGCAACGAAATGTCCGAACTCAACGGGCACAAGTTCTCGGCGACCTACAGCAACCTGTTCGCCGACAACACGCTGGGCGTCCTGCTCGGCGTGGTGTACGGCAAGCGCAAGGACCGTACCGACATCGCCGGCAATGACGGTGGCTGGAGCCGCAATGCGGATCCCAACGATGAAAGCTGGCTGTGGGGCAACACTTGGGGTGGTGCGATCGATCCCAATGGCAACGGTGTCTTGGACGAGGACGAGTACGGCCTGATTGCACCCGGCCAGTTCCGTGTCGGCTCCATCCTGGAAGAGAAGAAGCGCCGCGCGCTGTCGGCGAAGATCGAATGGCGGCCCAGCAACAGCTTCAAACTGACACTGGACGGGTTGAAGACGCGCCTCGATTCACCGCAGGTAGGCTACCAGCAGTCGTACTATCCGCTCTTCGCGCCGGGCCGCTGGTCCGACATGACGATCCAGAATGGCATCGTCACGGGCTTCACGATGGACAACCCCGATCCGGAAATGCGCCTCAACCCGGAACTGCTCAACATGACCGAGCACCGGGTGGTAGACACCGACCTGTACGGCGCCAACGCAGAGTGGAAGGCCACCGACGCACTCACGCTGACCGGCGACGTCTATCGTTCGACGTCAAAGCGCTATTCGGGCGGCCAGGACACCTATGTCGTGCTGCGGATGAACCAGCCCAACGTCGCGCGCATCGAGCTCAGTGGCGGCGCCGTGCCCAACGTCACCGCCGTGTTCGATGATGGCCGGCAACTGGCGAACGGCCTGGCCAACGGCCAGTTCGGCGGTTCGGACTTCAACACCCATTACATGGAGCTGCGCGGCGACAACATTGTCGACGAGATCACCGGTGGCACGGTGGGAGGCAAGTGGTTTGTCGGCCGCTTTGGCATGGACGACCTGCATTTCGGCGTCACCGCCACTGACCGCAAGAAGTCGCGTGACCTGATCAACAACACGCTCAATGGTGGTGCCGACTACTACTCTGGCGACAACGCGATAAATGTGGGCGCACTGGGCGGCAACGTGCTGTCGCATTCATTCACGCTGCCGAACTTCATGCGTGGCGTGAACGCGGATTTCCCGCGCACCTTCCTGGCGTTCGACGTGCCCAACTACCTCGACCAGCTGGCGGCTTACAACGGCAACGCGCGTCCCGGCGGCGGCACCTACGACTTCTCTAATGCAGCGCCGCAATGGAACCCGCTGGAAAGCTACCGCGTCAGCGAAGACACCAAGACCGCGTATGTGCAGGCCGATTTCTCCGGTGAGCGCTGGAGCGGTGACATCGGGGTCCGCTTCGTCAAGACGCGTACCACCTCGGAAGCCTGGGATGCGCCAATCCTCAGCATCACAGAGAACGGTGCGTTCAACTACACCGCCAACTACGCCGATCCGACACCGATCCGTCAAGACGGTGACTACAGCTATGTGCTGCCGTCGGGCAACTTCACTTGGCGTTTCACCGACGACCTGCAGCTGCGCCTGGGCGCGGCCAAGACCATGGCGCGCCCGCCGGTCGACAAACTGGCGCCCACCAACACCACCGCCAGCGTCTCGTGGGGCGAGTTCACTCAGATCTACGGCGGCAATGTCGATCTGAAGCCGTACGAAGCCAAGCAGGGGGACGTGTCACTGGAGTGGTACTTCAGCGAGAACTCGATCTTCAATGTCGCGGTGTTCTACAAGCGCATCGAGAACCAGCTGACCACCAGCTGGGAACCGGGCCAAGACATCGGCGTGGGTCCGATCGTGGACGCCGCCGGAAATCCGATCACGACTGGACCGACGCTGTTCAACGTGATGCGGCCGATCAACGGCGACCACGCCAAGGTGCGTGGCATTGAGGCCGGCCTGCAGCACTTCTGGGAGAACGGCTTCGGCTTCCGCGCGCAGTACACGCGCAACTGGTCCAAGAGCTTCGTCGGCGATCAGGAGCGTCCGCTGGAAGGGATCGCACCGTCGGTCTATTCGCTGGGCCTGATGTACGAAAAGGGACCGTGGTCGCTCGGCGCTACTGCCGACCGTACCGACGGCTTCGTCACCGCCATCAACGTGTTGGGTGAGGGATACAACGAGCAGGCTGACGCCATCACGTGGCTCACTGCCCACGTTTCCTACCGGTTCAACGACCGCTTCAGCGTGTCGCTGGAAGGCCAGAACCTGCTGGATGAAGCGCAGACCTACAGCATCAACGGCAATCCGCTCTTGTCACAGGGCTATTACCGCTATGGCCGCTCGGTGAACCTGGGCCTCAGCTACCGATTCTGAGACGCCAGAGATCCAATGTGATGGGCTCCCGCTCGGGAGCCCCTCACTATTTGTGATCCTAAGCAACGTTCGGCCCCGGGGCCAAAGCGGGCAGTACGACGTCGGCTTTTGGCCGGGAGCGGACATGAGCGTCCTAGGCTTGGCGCAAGAGTGCTTACGCGTCTAGCATGACAATCCCTTCTGGAGATTGATCATGCTTCACCACTTGTCCCTCGGCGTGCGTGATCTTGAGCTTTCGGCAAAGTTCTACGATGCCGCCTTGGGCGCGCTTGGATATCGACGCGTTTTTGAGGACGATACCGCCATCGGATACGGGTTGGTGGACGATGAGGATCTGCTCTGTCTGAAGCTCCGCGACGATGCGAGATCTCCCGGTGCGGGATTTCATCTGGCGTTTTCAGCACCGTCCAAGGCTGCCGTCCACGACTTTCACACAGCAGGACTGCAATCGGGTGGGCAAGACAATGGTGGGCCCGGATTTCGACCTGACTACGGAGAGCACTACTATGCTGCGTTCCTGGTCGATCCGGACGGCCACCGTATCGAAGCCACTATCAACGTCCCCTAGCCATAGCGGCGAGCGACCGCTCCCGACCCAAAGCCGACATCCGCCGGAGCGAAAGTTCCGCATCTTGCTGGGTCCGGTTATATATCGGCTTGTTAGCCGAACCCAGTCGCCCTACCATCGAGTCGTATCAAGGGGGACAGCCCACCATACGGTGTGCTCTGGGTAAGTCGTGTAACCGGACCTAGGGATCCGGCTATTAGGTAGTTAGGCCGCTAGGGATGCAATGCGCAAGCTGGAACCACCAATGATCTTCACGCTGATCTTGGCGGCATTAGTGATATGCGTTTTCCTATTTCACAGAAGCACGTCGCTCGACCAAGAGCGCCTCATGGTGCCCATCTACGAGCACCTGCGATCGACGAATATCATCACAATGGTAGGGCCAAATGATCAGGTCATTGAGGTCGTAGATGGCGGGTTCTATTACCCGAGCGCGGCTGTATTTGTTGCAGAGAATCCTAGCTGCTGCGAGTTCATGGTCAAAGACAAGCAGAATATGTCCATCTCTTCCTGGGCCCGGATTACTGGAAAAGTGGTGAGCTTCATTAACGTGAGCTACCGCCCAACCGATCAAGCAGGCAACCCCATCAACGGCGCGAAGCAACAGGTTCGTTGGCTGGAGGTATCACATGACGGAAAAATTGATGACAGGCGGCTGTGGTAGCGCGCGGCCTAACAATTTATTCAAACCGAACCCGCTCCGCGGGTCGGTTTAATTCAGGCGTTAGGCGCTATCCATGCATCGACTTCTTGCAACGATCAACGTACTTCTGGCCATAAGCCTCATCGCTTGGCCGCTGGCTCTGTTCTTCGCCATCTTTCTGTTTGATTCGCCCGCTTCACGAGGGGATCCAATTCTTCTGGTATTTGCAACTACAATCCTTGCGTACCCTGCGCCGATCGTGCTCGGCAACATCATGTTTTGGAGCAAGAGGAAGACGGCTACGAGTAGCACACTGCGCAACTGGACCCTCGTGTCCTGCGCGAGCCCAGTTTCCTTCTTGCTAATGGGCGTTCTCAATTTCTCTCGCTGAAAATTACACTAGCTTCTAACAATTCACTCAAGCCGACGCCGCTTCGCAGCGCGGCTAGATTCAGGTGTTAGCCGCCCATGAAAGCTTCAACGCTGCCGATGGCTGGAATTGTCGTGAGCGCCGCACTTTCGGCATGGGCGATTCTGCTTTGGCCTGAGCTTTTCCTGTTCTCAAAGGTCGTCCAGTACCCTGTGTGGGCGGGTATCTTCCCGGACCCGATGATCCCTGCTTGGTGTCTGGCCTTTGGAGCTCTAGGCCCTACGTGGCTGGGGCCGTTGCGTCGCGCGGGCGTGCGTATTGCCCTTGGTTCACTTCTGGGGCCGCTCGTGGGGGCAGTAGCTCACGACATGGGTTTAGGTTTCAGCTTCATAGCTGTGCTGTATCAGTTCGCTTGGGCCTTCATTTTTTGCTTCCTAGGCCCAATGCTGCTCATGCAACTCTTACGCTTTGCATTCCTCTTGGTATCGGCGTAGAGCGGCCAACAGTTCATTCAAGCCGAACCGGCTTTGCGGGTCGGCTTAACGCTGGTGTTGATGTCCGCTTCTGGCCTTGGATTCAACCGATCGACGCAACAGTTTGTCGATATCGCTCTGCCGGTGTTTCGTAGCCTAGCGTCTTGCGTGGCCGCTCGTTGAGCTGGCGTGCAACGGCATCCAGTCTGGCCTGCGAGATATCCGCCAGACTGATGCCCTTGGGGAAGTACTGCCGTAACAGGCCGTTGGTTGTTCTCGTTGGAGCCACGTTGCCAGGGATGGTGCGGATCGCAGAAGTAAACCTGGATGTCCGTGGCCAAGGTGAAGCGGCGATGCGCGGCCATTTCCTTTCCCCGATCCCAGGTCAGTGATCGGTA
>Ga0247823_10000369_pt1 | contig 39217 bp, 19 predicted proteins | sample 13C_PalmiticAcid_2_FD_192426 | JGI IMG/M metagenome (GOLD analysis project Ga0247823, IMG submission 192426) | Soil microbial communities from agricultural site in Penn Yan, New York, United States - 13C_PalmiticAcid_Day30 | ecosystem: Environmental > Terrestrial > Soil > Agricultural land... | reverse complement strand
CGGGCGGGGCGACCAGCGCCATCACGGGCGGCACGGGCAGCTCGCTCGGCAACGGCGGCGCGGGCCTCTTCCTCTACAACGGCGGCTCGCTGAACGTCCAAAGCGGCACGATCACCGGCGGGGCCGGAGGAACCTTCGCCAGCTGGGGCGGGGCTGGCGCGGCCGGCGTGCTCAGCAATCTGGGAACCATTGCCAACGCGGGTACGATCACCGGCGGCGAGGGCGGCTACGGCTATTCGAACGGCGGCGCGGCCGGCATCGGCGTGATCGCCTGGGGCGGCACGATCGAGAACAGCGCGACCGGCGTCATCGCCGGCGGCGTCGGCGGCCAGGGCAACGGGAATTTCAGCGGGATGTATTCCGGCGCCGGCGGGGCGGGCATCGTCTTCACGGGCGGGCAGCCGGGGCTGCTGGTCAACGCCGGAACGATCCAGGGCGGAGCGGGCGGCCTGGCCTCCAACGCGATCCGGCGGGGCGCAGGCGGCAGGGGCGTGGTCGGCGCCAGCACCGGCTCCACCACCATCATCAATTCGGGCACGATCATCGGCGGCGTCAGCGTGAGCTTCCAGCGCGCCTACGCGATCGAGCTCTTTGGTAGCAACAACCGCCTGGAGCTTCACGCGGGCTCGTGGATCCGTGACGTCGCGGCGGTGACCGGCGGCGGCTCCAACAACGTGCTGGCCCTGGGCGGCGCGGACGACGACACGTTCGACGCCATGCATATCGGGTCGGACGGGTCCGTGGACGGCTACGGCTACATGGGCTTCGACACCTTCGAGAAGCTGGGCGCCAGCACCTGGACCCTGACCGGCACGGGTAACCAGACCTGGTCGGTGCTGGAAGGCGTGCTGAAGGGCGACAGCAACAGCCTGGCCGGCAGCGTGGTCTTCGGCAGCGGCGCCGGCAGCCGGGGCGTCGTTTTCGACCAGGCGTTCGACGGGGTCTATCGCGGCCAGATCTCCACCGGCGGCGCGGTGACCAAGACGGGTGCGGGAACCCTGACCCTGACCGGCGAGTCGGCCTCGAACTGGACGATTTCGGGCGGCGGGGTGATCGCCAAGGCCGGCCTGTTCGGCAGCGACGCGTCGATCGGCGCCGGCGCCTTCCTGACCCTCGATCAGAGTGTGGACGGAACCTATGGCTTCGTGCTTTCGGGCGCGGGTGATTTCCGCAAGGCCGGCTCCGGGAAGCTGGTCCTGACCGAAGATTCGTCCGGCTTCACTGGAGCCACCACGGTCGGGTCCGGAACCTTGACGGTCAACGGCTCGCTGGCTGGTTCGACGGTCACCGTCGCATCTGGCGCGACGCTGGGCGGTACTGGCGCGATCGGCGACACCACCATCCAGAGCGGCGGCCATCTGGCGCCCGGCAATTCGGTGGGCTCGCTGTCGATCGCGGGCGACCTCACTCTCGCATCGGGCTCCAACCTCGACATCGAGCTGGGCGCGCCAGGCGGATCGTCGGCTTCGCCCGGCGTCAGCGACCGCCTGATCGTCAGCGGCGACCTGGCGCTGAACGGCGTGGTCAATCTCTCGCAGAGCGCGGCCTCGGCCGACGGCGTCGCGGGCATCGGCTACTACCGCCTGATCACCTATGGGGGCGCCCTGACCTCCAGCACGGCGACGATCGGAACCAAGCCTTCGCTGAGCAACGTGAACTACGCGTTGCAGGCGGGCGGCGGCCGTGTCGACCTGTTCATCAGCAACGCCCTCATTCCCGGCGACGACACCTTGCAGCACTGGCAGGGCGGCGACGGCGTCTGGAGCGCGGCCAGCACGCAATGGCTGAACGACGGTGGCAACGCTCCGGCCGCCTGGGCGAGCAAGTACGCCATCTTCAAGGACGCCGGCGGCTTTACCGGCGGCTTGGTGACGGTGGACGGCGCCCAGAGCTTCATCGGCCTGCAATTCGTCGACGACGGTTATGAGCTGACCGGAACGGGCCAACTGGCCACAATCTCGGGCGGCAGCGAAATCCGCGTGCTGGACGACGTCGCCAAGATCGGCGTGGCGATCACCGGCGCCGGCCTCGTCACCAAGACCCAGGCCGGCACGCTGATCCTGACGGGCGCCAACACCTATACCGGCGGGACGTTGATCGATGCGGGCACGCTGCAGATCGGCGACGGCGGGACTTCGGGCTCGATTGTCGGCAATGTCGGCAACAGGGGCGTGCTGGTCTTCAACCGTTCCGACGCCATCACCTTCGACGGCCGGATCTCCGGCTCGGGCGCGGTGCGTGTCCTGGATGGCAGCGTGACCCTCACGGCCGACAACATCTATGCCGGCGGCACGACCATCGCCTCGGGCGCGCAGCTGAACCTGGGCGCCGGCGGCGCCAGCGGCTTGATCGGCGACGCCGTCGTCAATGGTGGCCTGACGTTCGATCGCTCTGACAGCGTGAGCTTCTCGGGCGTCGTCAGCGGCTCGGGCGCCTTCCGCCAGGCCGGTTCGGGCAATCTGATCCTGACCAGCAATTCCTCGGGGTTCACGGGGACGACGGCTGTCGATGCGGGCAGGCTGACGGTCAACGGCTCCCTGGCCGGCTCTACGCTCACCGTCGCCTCCGGCGCGACGCTGGGCGGCGCGGGCACGGTGGGCGACACCGTCATCCAGAGCGGCGGCCATCTGGCTCCCGGCTCCGGGGGATCTATCGGATCGGTCGCAACCCTATCGATCGCGGGTGACCTGACCCTGACGTCCGGCTCGAACCTGGACATCGAGCTGGTCGCGCCGGGCGCGTCGTCGGCCTCGCCGGGCGTCAGCGACCGCGTGGTCGTCAGCGGCGATCTGGCGCTGAACGGCGTGGTCAATCTCTCGCAGAGCCCCGCCATGGCGGCAGGCCTGGGATATTATCGCCTCGTCACCTACGGCGGCGCCTTGACCTCCAACACGGCGACGATCGGCGCGACGCCGTCGCTCAGCAACGTGAACTACGCGCTGCAGGCGGGCGGCGGCCGGGTCGACCTTTTCATCGCCAGCACGCTCATTCCCGGCGATGACACCTTGCAGCACTGGCAGGGCGGCGACGGCGCCTGGAACGCCGCCAGCAGCCAATGGCTGAACCAGGGGGGCAACATCCCGGCCGCCTGGGCCGGCAAATACGCGATCTTCAGGGACGCTGGCGCCTTCACCGGCGGCGAGATCACGGTGGAGGGGGCGCAGAGCTTCCGGGGGCTGCAGTTTGTCGACGAAGGCTATGAGCTGACGGGAACCGGCCAGTTGGTCACCGCCTCGGGCGGCAGCGAGATCCGCGTGCTGGCCAACGAAGCCAAGATCGGCGCGGCGATCACCGGCGCGGGCGGGATCGTCAAGACCGAGGCCGGCACGCTGGTCCTGACGGGCGCCAACACCTATGCCGGCGGCACGACCATCCAGGCGGGCGTGCTGCAGATCGGCGACGGCGGGACTTCGGGCTCGATTGTCGGCGACGTGGTCAATGACGCCGTGCTGTTCTTCCGGCGTTCGGACGCCATCACCTTCGACGGCCGGATCTCCGGCACGGGCGCGGTGGGCATCCTGAGCGGCGGCGTGACCTTCACGGCGAACAACACCAATGCCGACGGCGCGTTCATCGCCTCTGGCGCCCAACTGACGCTCGGCGCCGGCGGGACGACGGGATCGATCGCCGGCGACGTCCTCGTCAACGGCGCGCTGGCGTTCAATCGCTCCGACAGCCTGACCTTCGCCGGCGTCATCGACGGTTCCGGCCTTCTCCGCCAAGCCGGTTCGGGCAGGCTTATCCTGACCGGCGATTCCTCGGGGTTCACGGGTGCGACCTCGGTCGATGCGGGAAACCTGACGGTCAACGGCTCCCTGGCCAGGTCGACGGTCACCGTCGCTTCCGGCGCGACGCTGGGTGGCACAGGCACGGTCGGCGACACCATCGTCCAGAGCGGCGGCCATCTGGCGCCGGGCAATTCCGTTGGTTCGCTGTCGATCGCGGGCGACCTGACCCTCGCGTCGGGCGCCAATCTCGACATCGAACTGGGCGCGCCGGGTGCGTTGTCGGCCTCGCCCGGCGCCAGCGACCGCCTGGTCGTCAGCGGCGACCTGGCGCTGAACGGCGTGGTCAATCTCTCGCAGAGCGCGGCCTCGGCCGACGGCGTCGCCGGGCTGGGCTACTACCGCCTGATCACCTATGGCGGCGCCCTGACCGCCAACACGGCGACGATCGGCGCTACGCCGTCGCTGAGCAACGTGGACTACACGCTGCAGGCGGGCAGTGGCCGGGTAGACCTCTTCATCAGCACCACGCTCATTCCCGGTGACGACACCTTGCAGCACTGGCAGGGCGGCGACGGCGTGTGGAGCGCCGCCCGCAGCCAATGGCTGAACCAGGGCGGCAATACGCCGGCCAGCTGGGCGAGCAAGTACGCCATCTTCAAGGACGCCGGCGCCTTCACGGGCGGCTTGGTGACGGTGGACGGCGCGCAGAGCTTCCTGGGCCTGCAGTTCGTGGACGAAGGCTATGAGCTGACCGGAACCGGACAACTGGTCACGGCCGCGGCGGGCAGCGAGATCCGCGTGCTGGCCGACGCCGCCAAGATCGGCGTGGCGATCACCGGCGCTGGCGGGATCGTCAAGACCGAGGCCGGCACGCTGATCCTGACGGGCGCCAACACCTTTGGCGGCGGCGCCTCCATTCGCGCGGGTACGCTGCAGATCGGCGATGGCGGGACTTCGGGCTCGATCGTCGGCGATGTCGCCAACGGCGGCGTGCTGGCCTTCGACCGGTCGGACGCCATCGCCTTCGGCGGCCTGGTCTCCGGTACGGGCGCGGTGCGCATCCTGGGGGGCGGCGTGACCTTCACCGCCAACAACACCTATGCCGGCGGCACGACGATCGCCTCGGGCGCTCAGCTGAACCTCGGCGCCGGCGGGACGAGCGGCTCCATCCGCGGCGACGTCGTCGCCAATGGCGCGCTGGCGTTCGACCGTTCCGACAACCTGGCCTTCGCTGGAGCAATCAGCGGCTCCGGCGCCCTTCGTCAGATCGGCGCAGGCAAGACGGAACTGACCGGCGCCTCCGGCGGCTTTACCGGCGCGACCACGGTCGAACGGGGTACGCTGGCCGTGAACGGCCTGCTCGGCGGAACGCTGGATGTCTGGTCCGGCGCTCGCCTGCAGGGCGTCGGCACGGTGGGCAGCGCCGTCGTGTCGGGCACGATCGCGCCTGGCAACTCGATCGGCACGCTGAACGTCGCCGGCGGCGTCACCTTCAAGCCCGGCTCGGTCTTCGAGGTCGAGGCGGACGTGGCCGGCCAGTCCGACAAGATCGTCGCGTCCGGCGTGGCTGCCATCCAGGGCGGGACCGTCAGGGTGCTGGCGGGCGCGGGAACCTACAGGCCGGAAACCAGCTATGTGATCCTGCACGCCAATGGCGGTCTCGCGGCTGGCGGCAGGTTCGACGGCGTGACCTCGAACCTGGCCTTCCTCGACCCGTCGCTCCGCTATGATGGCTCCAACGTCTATCTGCGGCTGCGGCGCAACGACATCAGCTTCACGGATATTGGCGTGACCCCGAACCAGGTCGCGGCGGGGGCCGGCGCCGAGCATCTGGGCTGGGACAACCCGGTCTTCGACGGTGTGGTCAACCTCTCGGCCGATCAGGCGCGCGACGCCTTCGACCAACTGGCCGGTTCGGACCACGCCAGCCTGCGCGGCTCGCTGATCCAGGACAGCCGCTTCGTGCGCGATGCGATCCTGGCGCGCGGCGAACTGGCCGGCGTCGAGGGAACTTCGGCGTGGGGCGAGACCTTCGGCGGCTGGAGCTCGATGAAGGGCGATGGCAACGCACAGAGCTACGACCGCGACATCCAGGGTCTGTTGACCGGCTACGACGGCTCGCTGGGGCGGGATGTCCGCGCCGGCGTCGCCGTGGGCTACAGCGCCGGCGACCTGAAGACCGCGCGCGCCAAGCACGACGTCGAGACCTATCATCTCGGCGGCTACGTCCTGGCCGAGCGCGGCGGGATCTCGTTCCAGCTCGGCGGCGCCTATGCGTGGCACGACATGAAGGCCTCGCGCCGCGTCGCGTTCGGTATGTTCGGCGAGACCCTGTCGAGCGACTATTCGGCCCGCACCTATCAGGCGTTCGGCGAAGTCGCCATGAAGCGTGAGGCGGCTGGCGTGACGCTGCAGCCGTTCGCCGGCTTGGCCTATGTCGCGCTCACCGACTCCGACGTCGGCGAGCGGGGCGGCAGCGCCGCGCTGCATGGCGGCGGCGACGACCACCTGACCTATGGTTCGGTCGGGGTGCGCCTGAAGAGCGACCTGAGCACCGGGGAGCTCAGCCTGCGCCTCACCGGCTCGGCCGCGCTGCGCCATGGGTTCGGCGATCGCGCGCCGAGCATAGATCTGGCGTTCACCGGCGCCCCGTCGTTCAGGATCGTCGGCGCGCCGATCGACAAGGACAGCCTGGCCGTCAATCTCGGACTGGAAGCCGACCTCGGCAAAGCCGCGGTGCTGGGTGTGACCTACTCGGGAAGCTACGGCGATCGCTCGACCGACCACGGCGCCCGCGCCCAGGTCAGCTGGAGGTTCTGATCGGCGCCGTCAGGCGGATCGGATCGCACAGAGGCTCTGAAGCCCGCTTCCGCCTGGCGCGGTGGCGGGCTCAGGCCAGGGCGACGTCCAGGCCCTGGGGGGGCGACGAACTCGGCCATGTTGCGGCGGGAGAGGTCCATGTGCGCGCGGACGAGCTCGCCGGCGGCCACGGTGTCTCGGCGACACCTCGTCGAGCACCGCGCCCGGCGCCAGCTCCATGCTGACGATCCGCCGACGCGTCAGGACCGCCTGGCGCAGGGGCTGGCGCCAGCCCATGACATTGGCCTCGTCCACCTCGGTGCGGAAGGCGTTCCAAGCATTCCAGCCCCTCGGCGGGGTGGTCGCCGCGCCCATGCGTGGCGCTGTCTATCGGCCGGCTGGCTTCAGGCCGTCCTCGGCCGGGGCCGGCGAGACGACTGGCCGCTGTGGCGACCGGAAGGTTTGCGCATCAGGCGGACCGGGGACGCCGCGCGCCCTTGCGGGCGGCGTAGATCGGCGTCTGGCGGGAACGGGCGCGGGTCGGCCGCGGCGCCTGACCGCCGACCTGGCCGACGACGAGTTCGCCGAACCAGGGCGTGCTGAGCCGCGAGCGGTCGGCGCCGACCAGCAGTCCCGCCATGCCCTTGTCGTAGAGCCTGTTCTCCGCGGCCAGCACCACCTGGTCGTTGACCAGGCCGGTGATGCGGGCGCCTTCGAACCGCAGCGAGAGCTTGATCCACCGACCAGGCGCGACCCCGGCCAACTGGGTGTCGCCAAGGACCAGCTCGCCGCCTTCGCCGTCGAACTTGCCGGCCTTGATCTGAGCCTGCTGCTCGGCGTCGCCGACCAGGGCCTTGGGATCCTTCTTGCCGCGAATGGCCACGAGCCGGCAGCGGCCGTCGTGGGCCAGTTCCAGGAAGTAGCCCTTCGGGATGAAGCCGTAGCCTGTGCCGACATGGTTGATCCGGCCCATGACCGCGGCGGTGTCGCCCGGGTTCAGCCAGACCTTGGTCGAGACTTCGTAGTCCCCCCAGGCCGCATCGCCCAGGATGGTGTAGGGCCGCCAGTCCGGCGCCCAGGAGATGGTCGGGATCGGGACTGCCTGGCGCAGGCAGCGTCCCTTGCCGTCGGGACGCTCGGCCAGCTCGAAGGCGCCGGCGATGTCGGCGGTGTAGCGCGGCAGCCAGCCATGGGCGGCCGGTGAGGCGTAGGTCTCGAAGGTCTCGCGATAGGGGAACGGGAAGGGCGCGGGCTTGGGGATCGCCTGGAAGCCGCCCTTCCGCTGGCCGCGCGTTGTCGACAGCGAGTAGATCGCGTCCGGTTCCACGGCCAGGCTCACCACGCCGTCGACGGGCGTGAGGTCGCCCTGGCGCACGAACTGTTCGGCGGCGGTGCTGCGCCAGACGCAGAGCGGCTCGGGCGACAGGCCCTCGCCGATCTCGATCCGGACGGTCTGGGCCTGCGTCGCGCCCTGGGTCTCGACGATCAGGCTGTAGTCCGCGCCCGGCGACTTCAGGGTCGCGTAGGAGCCGCCCTTGGGCAGCATGCCGCTGCCGCCGTCGAGATAGGTCCAGCCGATCTCGGTGAACTGGCCGTAGTGGGCGTATCCCCAGAGGGCCTCGCGCACCCGGTAGTGGCCGCTCCACGGTTCGTGGGCCAGCACCGTGGCCGGATCCTCCGAATAGGGCTCGAGCGGATAGACGCCGGCGATGTCGTACCAGTTCACGACCTTGGTCGCGCCGCTCAGGATCCAATTGTGGTTGAAGGCTCGGACGATGCCGATCGCGCAGTCGAAGCCCTTCAGATAGACGTGGTCCTCGGTGTTCCAGATCGGCTTTCCCATGGCCCTGGCCATGGTCTGCTGCTCGGCGCTGGCGTGGGCGTTGGCGTAGAAGACGTGGGCGCTGATGATGTCGATGGCGTCGCGCAGCTCGGCGTCGGTCGTCATGTCCTTGACGAAGTCGAGCTTGTCCTTGGGCCAGTTGTCGAAGGCGTGGACCTTCACCCTGGAGAAGCCCTTGGCGTTCAGGGTGCGACGCAGGGCTTTGACGAAGGCGTAGTCCTGGCCCTTCTCATTGCGGCAGCCTATGGCGTCCAGCTCCAGCCCATAGGCGCCGCGCAGGCCCTCAAGCCATTTGACGTAGTAGTCGACGGCGTCCTGGGACCAGAACTTGCCGCCGCCGATCCAGCCCGGCGCGCTCCAGGCCGTGGCGTCCAGCGACAGGGCCGGATTGCGCTTCTTGGCCTCTTGCAGGACCCACCAGATGTAGCCGCGCTCGTAGTTCAGGTCCTCGCGCGTGTGCATGTGGCTGGGCATCGAGCCTTGCGTCGAGTTGCCGTCGCCGGGGATCTCGGCCAGCAGGGCGCTGACCGAGGCGCCGAACTTGGGCTTGTAGAGCAGGTCGAGGATCTGGCTGCGCTGGGGCTCGGGATAGTCCTTGAGCAGCACGGCCGTGGCCCCGCCTCCGGTGACCACGCCGATGCCGTCGAACCGCGCGCCGCCGGCGTCGCCGCGCAGCCTGATCGCGTGGGGCGAGGCGGGCTGGGCCAGGGCGCGGCTCAGCGGCGCCAGGCACAGCAGCGAGCCGGCGGTCAGCATGTGCCGGCGTCGCGACGGGTCGAAGTCGCCACGCCGCTTTACGACGACGGCAGGGCCGGGCGGCGAAATCCTCATCACGCCGTCCTCGACACGGCGGCGACCGCGTGGCCGCGCGCGCTCACGCGCTCCATCGTTCCCTCTCCCAGTTCTTATGTCGTGAACGCCGAGCGGACCCGGTGTTCGCCAGTGGCGTTGACCGCGATGGTGCATCCCGAACGTTTCGCACGGGTCGAGCAGTGAAAGCCGCCCAGCCCGTCAGGGATGTATGACCAGTTTATCACACGCTCGAAATGTGCGAGCAAGTCATTCATAGGACAAATATTACCGTCAGACGAAGTCTCAAATGGTGAGAGAAAACTGTTGGCTAGCGCTGTCATCCCGTTTGTTTTCAGAATGTGGGAAGCGCGCAGGCAGGCGAACGCCTGGAGCGAAATCGCCCGGTTTCGATGACGCCCGAGATTGACTGGTATGACCAATCTTCAACCAAGAATGCTGAAAGCCGGCCCGCGGGCGGCGCGCGCGAAAACAGACACCATCAGGAAACGTCCCATGACCCTTCGCATCCGGACCCTCGCCCTGGCCACGGTCTCGGCGTTCGCAACGGCGGTCGCGGCCCAGGCCGCCGACCTGACGGTTGACGCGACGCATCCGCCCGCCGCCGTGCGTTCGGAGCACCTGCGCATGGGCGCTTCCGTCGCGCCCGACGGCCAGACGCTGGGCGTCAACAACCGCTACCTGACGCGCAATGGCCAGCCCTGGACGCCGGTGATGGGTGAGTTCCACTACACCCGTTATCCGTCCGAGAACTGGGGCGCCGAACTGGCCAAGATGAAGGCCCAGGGCGTCGACATCGTGGCCACCTACATCATCTGGAACCACCACGAGGAACGCGCCGGCCAGTTCAACTGGGCGGGCGATCGCGACCTCAAGCGGTTCGTCGAACTGGCCAAGGCCAACGGCCTGATGGTGGTGATCCGCATCGGCCCCTGGGCGCACGGCGAGGTGCGCTGGGGCGGCATGCCCGACTGGGTGGTCAACGCCATGCCGACGCGGCGCGACGACCCGGTCTACCTGACCTATGTCGAGCGCTATTGGCGCGAGATCTACAGCCAGGTCGCGGGCCAGCTCTGGAAGGACGGCGGTCCGGTCATCGGGGTCCAGCTTGAGAACGAGTACAACGTCGGCGGGCCGGGCGCGGGCGTAGGACATATCGCGACGCTCAAGAGCCTGGCGCGCCAGATCGGCTTCGACGTGCCGCTCTATACGGTCACCGGCTGGGACAACGCGGTCTATCCCAAGGGCGAGGTCGTTCCCGTCTTCGGCGGCTATGCCGACGAGCCGTGGAGCAGCAAGCTGGGCCGGCTGCCGCCCAAGGAAGTCTACGCCTTCCGCTTTGGCAGCCGGGTCGGCGGGGATCTCGGCGCGCAGACCATATCGCGCAATCCCGGCACGATCGAAGGCGACATGGACAACACGCCGTTCCTGGGCGCGGAGTTCGGCGGCGGCGTGCCGATCATGTATCGCCGCCGGCCCTATCTCTCGCCCGATGACGTGGCGGCCATGCTACCGGTGCAGCTGGGCTCGGGCGCCAATCTCTACGGCTACTACATGTTCCACGGCGGGCGAAATCCGCAGGGTCACACCACCCTGGAGGAGGACGACCGGCAGGGCGGCTACAACGGCATGCCCATCATCAACTACGACTTCCAGGCGCCGCTGGGCCAGTATGGCCAGGTGCATCCCGTCGCCGACGCGGTCCGGCCCTATCACCTCTTCATGCACGCTTTCGGCGCCAGGCTGGCGCCGATGGAGGTGCAGCGGCCGGCCGACAGGCTGCGCGGTCGCGACGACGTGACCACCCCGCGCTGGTCGGTGCGCAGCCAGGGCGACCGCGGCTTCCTGTTCTTCAACAACCACGTGCGGCAGTTCGAGACGCCGGTGCAGGCCAAGACCCGCTTCGAGGTCAAGCTGCCGGGCGGCTCGGTCACCTTCCCGAGCCGTGCGGTCGACATCCCCGCCGGCGCCTACTTCGTCTGGCCGATCAACCTGGATCTCGACGGCGCCAACCTGGCCTGGGCGAGCGCCCAGCCGCTGACCCGGCTGGAGGACGGCGATGGGCCGCTCTACGTCTTCTCCGCCACCAAGGGCGTGCCGGTGGAGATGGCGTTCTCGGCCGATGTCGAGGTCACGCTGAACGGCAGGCGCCTGAAGGCCGCGGGCGGTCGGGTGGTCACGCCGACGCTGACCCCCGAGGGCGTGCGCGAGCTCGCCGTGCGCGCGCCCGGCGGCAAACGGGTGCGGGTCGTGCTGATCAGCGCCGAGCAGGCCAGGCAGGCCTATGTGCTGCGGTTCGGCGGCAAGGATCGACTGGTGCTCAGCCAGGACCCGATCTTCGCTGACGAGGCCGGCTGGTCGGTGCGTTCGAAGGCCGACGCGGGCTTCCGCCTGGCGGTGCTGCCCGCGCTCGACGCCGCGCCCGAGGCCAGCCTGCCGCTGCGCCGCGCCAAGGGGCAGGGGGCGTTCCAGGTGTTCGAGGCCCGGGCGCCGGCCAGGACCCTGACCGCCCAGATCAAGCCGTTGCGTGAGGCCAAGGCGCTGCCGCCCTCCGAGATCGGCGGCCGCGCCAAGGCGGTGCTCCAGCCCTATGCCGAGCAGTATGGGCGCTCGGGCGCCTGGACGCTGAGCCTGCCGAAAGGCGCGCTCGACGGCCTGAGCGAGGCCTGGCTCGAGATCGACTACGCCGGCGACGTGGCGCGGTTGTTCGACGGCGTCGAGATGCTGGACGACCAGTTCTACTACGGACCCAGGTGGGAAGTGGGACTGAGCCGTTTCAGCGACCGGCTCGATCGCGACTGGACCCTGACCGTCCTGCCGCTGCGCGCCGACAACCCGCTCTACATCCAGCCGGAGGTCAAGGCGCCGATTCCGGCCGGCGGCGAGGTGAGCGAGGTGAGAGGCGTGCGCATCGTCCCGGAGTACGAACTGCGGCTGACCTCCGGGGCGAGCAAATGACGGCCGGCATGGCCCTCACGCGCCGTCAGGATGGAAGTCTATCCGAGACGGAGGGCTAAGCCTCACGCACGAGCCGTGTCGGGCGCCTCGCCGTCCTCAGGGGCGACCGCCGGCTTTCAGGCGATGGAGAAGCTTCCCTGGTTGGTCTACGATCGGCGAGGACCGACCTCGGGGTGCGAGTGAGGCGGCGCTGTCTTGCCCCGGGGGAGCGGAAGGGTGGCGATCTCGAGCTTCTCGCTGTTGCAAGCGATCATCGCGCCGCTGGCGGTGGGGGAGGGTTTCGCCCGGACCGATCAGCCGGCCGCGCTCGCGGAAGACGTGATCGTGACCGCCCAACGGCGTCGCGAACGCGGTCAGGACGTTCCGATCGCCTTGTCCGTCGTGGGACAGGACCAGCTGGCGCGCCGCGGCGCCAGGGACCTTTCCGACCTGGCGGGCGCCGTGCCGGGCCTGTCGATCGCCGGCTTCACCGGGGGTAACGCCAGCAACCTGGTCGCGATCCGCGGCGTCGCCGGCCAGGTGCTGCCGATCGGATCGGGGCAACCGGTCGCGATCTATCTCGACGGCGTCTACCTGTCGCGACCCGACGCGGCCTTCTTCGGGCTCGACGACGTGCAACGGATCGAGGTGCTGCGCGGGCCGCAGGGCGCCCTCTATGGACGCAACGCCACGGCCGGCGCGATCAACATCGTCACGCGCCCGCCCGGCTCGAAGGTCGAGGGCGGCGGCGAGGTTCGCCTCGGGAACCTGGAGGCGCTCTCGGCGCGAGGTTCGGTCAGCGGTCCCTTGTCGGCGAGGCTGTCGGCCGGCCTGTCGGCGAGCTACCTCCGCCACGACGGCGCGATCCGCAACACGGTCACGGGCGATCGCCTGAACGGCCGTGACGCCCACACGGTGCGCGGCCAGTTTCGCTACCGCTCGGAGGATCGTCGTTTCGAAGCGCTTCTGTCGGGCGATCTGACGCGCGATCGCGCCACGCCCGTCTTCAAGAACGCCTACGCCCCCTCGGGGGCCTTCATCGGGATCGGCGATCCGGATGTGTTCGCCAGCGACGCGGCCAGCCAGGCCCGCACGGTCCGCCGGACCAGGAACGACGGCCTGGCCCTGACCCTGACCCACCGACCGCTGGAAGCGCTGGAACTGGTCTCGCTCACCAGTTGGCGCGATCTGGACTCGACCGTCGTCTACGACGCCGATGCCTCCGCCGCGCCGTCTCTGCTGACGGGCGCGACCAACCACAGCGCCACGTTCAGCCAGGAAGTGCGGGGCGTCTTCACCGGCCGCCGTGTCCGCGCCACGTTCGGCGCCAGCCATTTCGCCGAGCGGGCCCGCTACGGCCTTTCCACCGGTGCGCCGACGGCGGCGCCAAGCTTCAACCACCTGCTCGACCGCAGCAAACTGTCGTCCTGGGCGGCGTTTGGGCAGTTCGAGATCGATCTGGCCGATCGTCTGACCCTGGTCACCGGACTGCGCTACGACCGCGAGCGGCGAGACTTCACCATCGACTATCGGCGGGCCCCGGTTCCCGGGCGGCTGCTCTCGGGGAAGATCCGGGACTCGGTGCTCATCCCGAGTATCGGCCTGTCGTATCGCGCCGGCGCGGACCTGCTGGTCTACGCCAAGGCCAGCCGCGGCTACCAGCCGCCGGGCTTCAACTTCGCGCCGGGCGCGACGACCACGGTCGCCAACACCTTCCGGTCCGAAGCCCTATGGGCCTACGAGGCGGGCGCGAAGGCCGAGGTTCTGGACCGCCGCGTCGTCCTCGACCTCGCCGCCTATCTCTACGACTACAGCGACATCCAGATCCGCAGCACGGTCGGCCTGGGGCTGACGCGGATCGACAACGCCGCCTCTGCGCGGCTGGCCGGGCTGGAGGCGAGCATCGCCGCCAGGCTGCCGCACGGTTTCACGATCCGCGCGCACGGCGCCTATCTGGATGCGGGCTACCGCAACTTCTGCCAGGCGATCAGCGCCGGCGACCCGCAGGGCGAAGACCCGCTCTGCGCGCCGGGACGGGCTGATCGCTCCGGCAATCGGCTGAACCTGGCGCCGCGCTGGTCGGGCGGCCTGGGACTGGACTATGTCCGTCGCCTGGAGGGCGGCCGGGTGTCGGCCAGCCTCGCCTACGGGGTCTCCGGCGGCGTCTTCCATGTCGGCGCCGCCAACGAACCGCGGCTGCGCGGGAAGTCCTGGGGTCTGCTGGGTGGGGAGGCGGCCTTTCAGGTCGAGGCCGGTCCCGAGGTCTTCGTCTACGGCCGCAACCTGACCGACGAGCGGGTCCTGTCGTTCGCCGCGCGGGTCGCGCCGGCTTCCGCCTTCCTGGTGATCAACGATCCCAGGACCTACGGCGCCGGGATTCGATATCGCTTCTGAAGCGGTTTGCGGTAGATGTCCGATAACGCCGGTCGACGACGCGACCTGGCGGCGCGGAGGCGACTGTGGCTGACGACCACGCCGAACTGATGACGCGATCCTTCGCCTTCGGTCCGTTCCTGCTGCTGCCCGAGCGCCAGCTTCTCCTGGAGAACGAGACGCCCGTGCGGATCGGCAATCGGGCGCTGGGCCTGCTGACGGCCTTGGTCGAGCGCGCAGGCACGGTCGTGGCCAAGCGCGACCTGTTCGCCCAGGTCTGGCCCGACACCTTCGTCGAAGAGAGCAATCTCAAGGTCCACATGGTCGCCCTGCGCCGCATCCTGCGCGAGGAGGCCGGGACGCGCTATATCTCGACCGTGATCGGCCGGGGCTACACCTTCGTCTCGCCGGTCCGGATCGTCGGCAGGTCCGATGCGCCCGTTGAGCGCCCCACCGACAACCGCCGCAGGCACAACCTTCCGGCCAGCGCGACGCGGCTGCTTGGCCGGGCCGCGGCCGTCAAGGCCATCCCCGACGAACTGGGCGAGGCTCGGCTGGTGTCGGTGGTGGGGCCCGGTGGCATCGGCAAGACCTCGGTCGCCCTGGCGGTCGCCGAGCAGCTGATCGGATCGAACCGCGACGGCGTGTGTCTGGTCGACCTGTCGCCGATCAAGGATCCCACCCTGGTCCCCAGCGTCATCGCCACCGCGATCGGGCTGAGCGCCCATTCGGCCAACATCCTCGCGGCGCTTTGCGAGTATCTGCGCCAGCGGGAGATGCTTCTGCTGCTCGATAGCTGCGAGTGCGAGCACATCATCGACGCGGTCGCCGCCTGCACCGAACGGATCCTGGCCGACGCCCCGGGCGTGCGGATCCTGGCGACCAGCCGCGAGCCGTTGCGCCTGACGGGGGAGCGGCTGCGTCGGCTGCCGGGGCTCGATGCGCCGCCGGCCTCGACAGCGCTTACCGCCGAGGCGGCCCTGGGCTTTCCGGCGGTGCGTCTTTTCGCCGAGCGCGCGGCCGACCGGCTCGAGACCTTCGAACTGGCCGATGGCGACGCGGGCGTCGTCGCCGAGATCTGCCGGAGGCTGGACGGCCTGCCGTTGGCGATCGAGCTTGCCGCCACGCGGATCGACCTGTTCGGCGCGGCCGGCGTGCTGGACCAGATCCGTGATCGTTTCCACTTGCTGATCGGCCAGCGCGCCGGGCCGGAACGGCACCGCACCCTGATGGCCGCGATCGACTGGAGCCACGACCTGTTGTCGGCAAGCGAGCAGGCTGTGCTGCGACGGCTGGCCGTCCTGGCCAGTTCCTTCACCCTGGCCTCGGCCTGCGCCATCGCCGCCGACGAGGCGATCGGCCCGGCGATCGTGGTCGAGGAGCTGATGGCCCTCGTCGAGAAGTCGCTGGTCGCCGCCGAGGCCCGCGATCTCGGCGACGAGTACCGGCTGCTCGACACGACGCGCGCCTACGCCCTGGAAAAGCTGGCCGCGTCCGGGGAGGGCGACGTGGTCGGCCTGCGCCACGCGCGGTATTTCCTCGGCCTGGCCGACCAGGCCAGGCGGGACGCCGACAAGCTTCCGAGGACGATCTGGCTCCAGCGCTACGGCGTCAGGATCGACGATGTGCGCGACGCCATCGGCTGGGCCTCTCGAGGAGCGGACGACGCGGGCCTGCTGGTCAGCCTGACCATAGCGGCGATCCCGTTCTGGGGGCGGCTGTCGCTGCTGGAAGAGAACCGCGTCGCGGTCGAGCGCGCGTTGGACGGCCGGTTCGAGCCTGTCCGCACCGCGCGGGACGACCTGATCCTGAACCTGACGCACGGGGCGACGCTGCTGCATACGCAGGGGCCGCTGCTGGCGGTGAAGGGGGCTCTGAGCCGGGCGTTGGCCATCGCCGAGAGGCTGGCCGACACGGAATTGCAGCTGGAGTGCCTGCGCGGCCTCGCGGAGTACGAGCTCTGGACAGGGGACTCGCGCTCGGCGCTGGAGGTCGCCGAGAAGATTTCCGGCCTGGAGGGGGCAGGCGGGGCGCCCGCGCCCTCGGATTCCGACGCGCCGGCGGGTTCGGCCCTGTCCTGGCTCGGCGCGCTGGCGGCGTCCCAGCAACGGCTGGAGAAGATCGTCTATCGGTCGTCCAGTCTCGATCACCGGCCAGGCGCCGCGCGCTTCGAGTTCGACCAGCGCCTGACCGCGCGCGGGGCGCTGGCCACCGTGCTTTGGCTGCAGGGCTATCCGGACCAGGCGGTCGAGGCCGCTCGGGTCCAGCTGGCCGAGGCGGAGGCGTCCACCTATGCGGTTTCGCTCTGCTACGCCCTGGTCCACGGCTCGTTGCCGGTGATGCTGTATGTGCGCGACTACGCGGCCGCCCAGCGTGTGCTGGACCGTGGCATCGAGCACGCCAAGCGGCACGGTCTGGAGATCTGGCGGGCCATGGCCGCCTGTGTGGCGGCGCGGCTGGATCTCTATCTCGACCGGCCCATCGACCTGGAGGCCTATCGCCACACGCTGGCGACGGTGCGCGAGAGCGGCTTTCGGATGCGCTATCCCAACTACCTGACCAACTACGGCGAGGCCCTGGCGCGGCAGGTCGACCTGCGACGCGGCCTGGCCTGCATCGACGAGGCGATCGAGCTGTCCGAAGCCACCGGACAGGTCGTGGGCATACCCGAGATCCTGCGCATCAAGGCCAACGTCCTGCGGCGCGGCGACGCCAGGCTCGGCGACCAGGCGGTCGACTGCTATCTCCGCTCGATCGCGCTGGCCCGGCGCGACGGGGCGCTGTCGTGGGAGCTTCGATCGGCCGCCAGCCTCGTGGAGTTCTGGCGCGAGCGGGGCGGCGACCATGAGGCAGAGGCGATGCTCTCCGATGCGCTCGGGCGCTTCAGCGAAGGCTTCGGGACGGGCGACCTGCGCCGCGCCCGGGCGCTCGTCGAGACGGGGCCCGAGGGCTGACCGCCAGGCGAGCTAGGAGCGAGCCCGGAGCGCCAGCAGGCGAGCCATGGCGGGCGGCCAGATCACCAGCAGCGCCAGCAGGGCCGCGCCCAGGCTGATCGCGCCCATCGCCGATTGCAGCGCGGCCCCGCCGCCGAAGACGCGCTCGGCGACCAGCGGAACAAGCGTGGGGCCAAGACTGATCCCGACCAGGGCGGTGACGGTCAGCGACAGCGCCACCGTGGTCGCGCGCATCTCGTTGGGCACGCTTTCCTGCATGACCACGTGGCCGATCACATAGCCGCTGATCGAGCCCAGCGCCCAGACCGCGAAGGCCAGGGCGATCTGCCCGCCGGTCTGGGCCAGCAGCGTGGCGACCGCGCCGGCCAGCGCCAGCAGATAGCAGGCCAGCAGCAGCGCGATGCGGGACGGCGCGCCCCAGCGCTGGGCGAGGCGGTCCGACAGCGCGCCGCCCGCCACCGACGCCACCACCCCGCTCGCCGTCAGGGACAGGCCGACGAGGCCGCCCGCCTCCAGCGACGTCATGCCGTGGCTGCGCTGTAGCAGGGTGGGCAGCCAGGCGATCAGCGCATAGTCGCCCACGCCCAGCGCGCCTTTCACCAGGCAGACACGCAGCACCATCCCGTTGTCGGCGACCAGCCGGCCCAGCACGGCGGAAATGGCGATCAGTCCGGCGCTGTGCCGGCGAACGGGCTCGCGGATCAGGAAGAGCAGGGGCAGCAGGACGAAGCCGGGCAGGCCGGCCAGGACCAGCAGTTGCCGCCATGGCGCGAGCGTGGCGATCCCGGGCGCCCAGGCGAACCATCCGCCTTCGATCCAGCCGAGCACCACGCCGCCGATGAACAGCGCCGAGCCGGCGCCGAAGGTCGCGCCCAGCGAGAAGACGCCCAGCGCCAGCCCCCGTCGTCGCGGCGAGAAGCAGTCGACGATCAGCGAGGCGGCCGCCGGCGCCAGCGCCGCTTCGCCCAGGCCTACGGCCACCCGCGCCGCCAGGAAGCTCCAGAAGTCGCCCGCCAGGCCGCAGGCGATCGTGGCGGCCGACCACAGCGCCAGGCCGCCGGCGATCAGGTTGCGCCGGTTGACGCGGTCGGCCAGGCGTCCGGCCGGAAGACCGGCGAGGGCGAAGATCACCGCGAACCCCGCCCCCTGGAGCAGGCTGACGCGAAAGTCCGTGAGCCCTAGATCGGTCCGGATCGGATCGACCACCAGGTTGATGATCAGCCGGTCGGTCAGCGACAGCAGCAGGGCGGCGCAGAGCAGGGCGACGGCGCGCCAGCCCGCCGCCGACGATCCCGCATCGTCGTCCCTCTCTTCGCTCATGGCGTGATGATTGCCCATGATCCCGGCCAAGCTCCAGCGATCCTTGCGCCTGCTTAGGGCCGTCGAGGGACCTCTCGAAGTTAAGCGGGGTTAAGGCGGGACCTTGCGAGCTCCAGATGCCCGCTTAACCGCGCTTAACTCGCCAACCGACGGCCTCGGACCGATGATCTTGAGAGAGGGGGCTGACCCTTCGAACGATCGAAATCAGGAACGAGGAGGCCGACGATGAGCGAGCAGAACGAGCCGACTTCCGCCGGTCTGGAACGCCGCGAGGTGCTGCGCGCCGCCGCCGGCGCGGTCGCCCTCGGCGCGGTCGCCGCGCCCGCCGCCGCCCAGGAGACGACCCGGGTCCGCGCTGGCCGGATCGCCGGCGGCTCTCTCGGCGCGCGGCTCCAGGGCGTGCAGCACTTCGGGCTGACGGTCCAGAACATGGATCGCGCCTTCGCCTTTTATACTGAGGTGCTGGGCGGCACGGAGATCATGCGCGACGGCGACTTCCAGGGCGAGCGCATCCACAACACCTTGCTGACCGCCGAGGAGATCGAGGCGCGCGAGCGGCATGTGAACCCGCGCGCCCGGGGCGTGCCGGACCTGCGCGGCGGGACCCAGCGTCTCGACGTTCGCTTCGTGCAGTTCGACAACGTCGTGATCGAGCTCCTGCAATACCGCGACGCCGACCAGCCGATGGGCGGTCCCAACGCTTTCGCCGAGCCGCTCGACCACATGAGCCCGGCCTTCCCGCGGATGATGCACATCTGCTTCCACATCCGCGACGACGCCGACTTCAACGTCTTCATCCGCGACCTGGAGGCCGAGGCGGCGCGCCGGGGCATGACGCAGGTGCGGGCCAACCGGGTGCTGACGGTCGCGTCGGAAGCCGACCGCAAGGCCGCGCCGCTGGACGCCAACTCCAACGGGATCACCGAGGGCAAGTCCGCCGGCTGGCGGCTGATCTACTGCCGGGGCTCGGAAGGCGAGCAGCTCGAGTTCGTCCAGGCGCTGGGGCCGGTCAAGAAGACCTTCGACGACGCCCTGGCCGCGCGCCGCGCGTCGGTGCGGTGACGGCGGTTCAACCCGATCACGCCAGGGGAGGCGGCGATGCTGTTCACCGAAGCGGCCGGCAAGGCCAGGAACCTGCCGGACAATCCCTACATCACGGGTGTCCACGCTCCCATGACAGAGGAACTGACGCTGAAGGACCTGCCCGTCACGGGCGCGATCCCTGCCGCGCTCACGGGCCGGTACCTGCGCATGGGGCCCAACCCGATGGCGCCCAATCCGGACAAGCATCACTGGTTCGCGGGCGACGGCATGATCCATGGCCTGCGCCTCGAGGGTGGCCGGGCGCTCTGGTACCGCAATCGCTGGATCCGCTCGGACGCCGTCGCCAAGGCGCTGGACGAGCCGCGCACGCCTGGTCCGCGCCACCTGTTCGACACCGTCAACACCAATGTGGTCGGGCATGCGGGCAAGGTGCTGGGCGTGGTCGAGGCGGGCAGCACGCCGGTCGAGATCGGCGATACGCTGGAGACCCTGCGCTACACCGACTTCGGCCAGACCCTGAAGGGCGGCTTCACGGCCCACCCCCATGTCGATCCGCTCACGGGAGAGATGCTTGGAATCTGCTACGACGCCAGCAAGTGGCGCTCGCTGCGCTATGTGGCGCTAAGCCCCGAGGGCATGATCCGCCGCGAGGTGCGCATCCCGGTCCGCCATGGCCCGATGATCCATGACTTCGCTTTCACCCGGCGCTTTGCGATCATCCTCGACTTGCCGGTGACCTTCTCGCTGACGGCGGCGATCACCGGCCATCACTTCCCGTATCGCTGGAACGAGACCCATCCCGCCCGGATCGGGCTCCTGCCGCGCGAGGGCAAGGCGGGCGACATTACCTGGCTGCCGGTCGATCCCTGCTTCATCTTCCACGCGGCCAACGCCTATGACGCCGCCGACGGCACGGTGGTCCTCGACGTCGTCGTCCACGACAAGATGTTCTGGCGGCGCACCTCGGGGCCGGACTCCGAGCGCTGCGCCTTGGAACGGTGGATCCTCGATCCCGCCGCCGGGACGGTGGAGCGGATCGTCATCGATCCCACGCCCCAGGAGTTTCCGCGCCAGGACGAGCGCCGGCTGGGTCAGGCCTATCGCTACGCCTACACCATGGGGCTGGTCGACCCGTTCCTGGGGACATGCCTCTTCAAGCACGACCTGGTGGAGGGCGGGCGGCTGACGCACGACTTCGGGCCAGGTCGTCACCCCTGCGAGTTCGTCTTCGTCCCGGCCCATGCGCAGGCCGGCGAGGATGAGGGCTGGCTGATCGGCTTCGTCATCGACGCCGCCACAAGGACGACCGATCTGGTGATCCTCGACGCCCGCAGGTTCGAAGCCGCCCCCGTGGCCAGCATCCACCTGCCGCACGTCGTTCCGCCCGGCTTCCACGGCAACTGGATCGCCGGCGCGGACTGAGATCCGATCCCTTCCGCAAAACCCTCAGGAGACCTGTGATGCGCCTGCTTTCGGCCAATCGTCTGGTGCTCGTCGTGCTGCTTTCGGCCGGCGCGAGCACGGCCTCGGCGGCGGTCGCGCCGCCCGCGGCTCCGCAATCCACGGGCGTCCACTACGCCCAGATCCCCGGCGAGGCCTATGCCGTCGTCGCCCGCGTCCAGGCTAAGGCCGGCAAGGAGCAGGCCCTGCGGGAGGCGACCCTGCCGCTGATCGCCAAGGTCCGCGCCGAGCCCAACAACCTCGTCTACTTTCTGCAGGAAGACCGCGAGAAGCCGGGCCACTTCGTCTTCTACGAAATCTTCGCCAGCCAGGCCGATTTCGAGGCCCACAACGCCACGCCCCATGTCCAGGCCTGGTTCGCCAAGCTTCCGGAGCTGGCCGAGGGCGGCGTGCAGGTGACGCGCATGGAGATCCTCGGCCGCTGAGGCGCGGCTGTCCGACGGACCAAGGAGACAACGCATGAACCAAGTTCTCGCCGCCGTGGCCGCCGCGGTGCTCGGCTCGACGGCCATCCCCGCCATGGCCGGCCAGGGCGACAGGCCGGGAACGATCGTCCTTGTCCACGGCGCCTTCGTTGACGGATCGGGCTGGGCCGAGGTCCACCGGATGCTCAGCCGGGACGGTTACAAGGTGGTCGTCGTCCAGAACCCGACCACCTCGCTCGGCGAGGACGTGGCGGCGACCCGGCGCGCCATCGCGGCGGCCGAAGGCAAGGTGGTGCTGGTCGGCCATTCCTATGGCGGCGTGGTCATCACCGAGGCGGGGTCCGACCCGAAGGTGTCGGCCCTTGTCTATGTCGCGGCCTTCGCGCCCGACCAGGGCGAGTCCGTCGCCTCGATCATCGCCCAGGCGCCGCCAGGGGCGCCGGCCCTGCCGATCCTGCCGTCTGCCGACGGCTTCCTGCTGCTGGACCGCGGCAAGTTCCCCGCGGTGTTCGCGGCGGACTTGGCGCCCGAGGTGGCGCGCTTCATGGCCGACTCCCAGCAGCCCTGGGGCGCGCAGGCCCTGGAGGGCAAGATCACCGCGGCCGCCTGGCGGACCAAGCCCAGCTGGTATCTGGTCGCCAAGGACGATCACGTGATCCCGCCGCCAGCCCAGCGGATGATGGCCCGGCGCGCCGGGGCGAGCGTGCGCGACGTCGCCGCCAGCCATGCGGTATATGTTTCCCAGCCCGGCGTGGTGGCGTCCCTGATCGAGGAAGCGGCCAGCCGGTCGGCCGCCAAGGCGGAGAGATAATATGGCGCTCAAGGACATCCTGCCCGGCAAGCTGGGCTTCGGCGCCGCGCCGCTCGGCAACATGTTTCGCGACATCCCCGAAAGCGAGGCGCTGGCGACGGTGGAGGCCGCCTGGGACGACGGCATCCGTTACTACGACAACGCGCCGTTCTACGGGGCGGGTCTGGCCGAGATCCGCATGGGCGAGGCGCTCGCGGGCAAGCCGCGCGGCGACTACGTCATCAGCACCAAGGTCGGCCGGGTCATCCTGGACGAGGTCGAGGACGTCAGCGCCCGCGACCTGGGCGAGAAGGGCGAGGTCTTCAAGTACGGCCGCCCAAACCGGATCGTGAACGACTACTCCGCGGACGCGACCCTGCGGTCGATCGAGGACAGCCTGAAACGTCTCGACACCGACCATATCGACATCGCCTTCGTCCATGACGTCGCCCAGGACTTCTACGGCGACGAGTGGCTGGGAGTCTTCGAGACCGCGCGCAAGGGCGCCTTCAGGGCCCTGGACCGGTTGCGCGACGAGGGCGTGATCAAGGCCTGGGGGCTGGGCGTCAATCGGGTCGAGCCGATCGAGCTGCTGCTGGCCCTCGACGAGCCGCGCCCCGACGGCTTCCTGCTCGCCGGGCGCTATACGCTGCTCGACCACGGCGCGGCGCTTCAGCGCGTGATGCCGGCGGTGGCCGGGCGCGGCCTGGGCATCGTGGTCGGCGGACCTTACAGTTCGGGCGCGTTGGTCGGCGGTCCGAACTTCGAGTACGCCCCCGCCACGCCCTCGATCCTCGACAAGGTCGCCCGGATCAAGGCGATCGCGGACCGTCACGGGATCAGCATGAAGGCTGCGGGCCTGCAATTCGCGCTCGCCCATCCGGCGGTCGCGGCTGTCATTCCGGGCGCCAGCCGGCCAAGCCGCCTCGCCGAGGACCGCGCGGCCCTGGAAGAGCAGGTCCCGCCGGACTTCTGGGCCGAGCTGTCCCAGGCCGGCCTGGTCGATCCGGGAGCGCCGCTGCCTTCGTGAGCTGATCGGCCGCCGCCTGTCCTGGCGGCTAGTCGCCCCTCAACACCGGCGCGGGGCGTTGAGAGAGCGCCAGGCTGGCGGCGATCAGCCCGCCCAGCGTCGCCAGGCCGGTCGCCCCCGCCAGCAGGACCAGCACCCCGCTCCAGTCGACGCTCCAGCTGGCTTCGAAGACCTTGACCACCACCGGCCAGGCGGCGGCGAAGCCGAACAGCACGCCCGCCGCGCCGGCGATCAGGCCAACCGCGCCGTACTCGATGACATAGGCGACCAGGATCTGGGCGCGGGTGGCGCCCAGGACCTTCAGCGTCGCGGCCTCGCGGGCCCGGGCGCGCGCGCCGGCGGCGATCGCGCCGGCCAGCACCAGCAGGCCGGCCAGGCCGGCGACGGCCGCGGCGCCGCGAACGGCAAGGGCCAGGCGGTCGAACAGGGCGGCCGCCGCGTCCAGTTGCTCGCGGACGCTGATCACGTTGACGGTCGGAAACGCCTCGCCGAGCTTGCGGGTCAGGGCCGCCTCCTGGTCGCGGCTCGGCCGGGCGATCGCGACGCTGCGCAGTTCCGCGCCCTGCAGCGTCGAGGGATTGAAGATCAGGTTGAAGCTGGGCCCGAAGCCGCCGAAGTCGATCTTGCGCAGCACCGCGATCCGCGCCTCGATCTCACGGCCCAGCACCAGCACGGTTATCATGTCGCCGACCTTGAGGTCCGCGGCCTGGGCGATCTCGGCGCTCAGCGCCACTTGCGGCGGACCGGCGTCGTTGGCGGGCCACCAGCGGCCGGAGACCACGCCGGCGTTCTTAGGCTCATTGGCCAGCAGCGAAAGGCTGAGATCATTGTCGAAGGCCCAGCGCTCGGACGCCTTGATGGCCTTGGTGTCGACCGCCTTGCCCTTGAGGGCGATGACCCGGCCCGTGGCGAAAGGCATGCGCAGATAGGCGTCCTCGCGCAGCGGGCCCGTCACCCCCGCCACCGCGGCGTCGAAGGCCGCTGCGCGGTCGCCGGGAATCTCGGTGAAGACCATCGCCGGGGCGGTTCGCGGGGCCACGTCGCTGACCTGGGCCAGCAGCGCCGACTGGATCAGCACCACGCAGGCCAGCAGGGCCACGCCCAGGCCGATGGCCGGACTGGCGGTCCGCGCCGCCGAGCGTGGCCCGGCGAGATTGGCCAGGCCCAGCTTCATGGGGCCGCGCGTCATGCCTCGCGCCTTTCCCGCCAGCCAGGCGGCGGAGCGGCCCAGAGCGGCCAGCAGGCCGAAGGCGACCGCGACGCCCGCGATCATGATCCCCGCCGCCAGCGGGGTCGGCGCGGTGGCGACGGCCAGGGCGGCCAGGCCCAGGCCCGAGACGGCCGCGCCGATGGTCTCAAGGCCCAGCGGCAGGCGGGCCTTGGTCGCCCGGCGGAACAGGGCCGAGGGCGGCGTGACGCGCGCTCGCGCCAGCGGCAGCAGCGAGAAGGCGGCCGCCGCCAGGATCCCGAACAGGCCGGCCTTGGCCAGGGGCCACGGATAGACCTTGAACAGCGCCGGGATCGGCAGGCTGGAACCGGCCAACTGGCCCAGGACCAGGGGCGCTGTCGCCCCGACCACAAGGCCGATCGCCACGCCCAGCAGGGCCAGGACCGCGATCTGGATAAGGTGCAGGTCGCGGATCAGGCCGCTCTCGGCGCCCAGGGCCTTCAGCACGGCGATGGCCGGCTCGCGGGTCGACAGATAGGCGGAAACCGCGCCGGCCACGCCCAGCCCCCCGGCCACCAGCGAGGCCAGGCCGATGAAGCCCAGGAAGTACTCCAGCTGGTCGATCAGACGTCGGGCGCCCGGCGCGCTGTCCAGGCGGTCGCGGACCCGCAGGTGCGAGTCCGGCAGCGCCGTTTGCACGGCCTTGCCGATGGCGCGCGGGTCCTGGTTCGGCGCCAGGGCGATGCGCACGGTGCGTCCGGAAAGGCCGCCGGGTTCCAGCAGGCCGGAGCGCTCGAGGACCTCGCGGCGGACCAGCAGGCGCGGCGCCATCGAGAAACCGCGCGACAGGCCGTCGGGTTCGCTTATCAGCCTGGCCCGCACGACCAGGGTCAGGGGGCCGGCCTCGAACTGGTCGCCGATCTTCAGATGCAGGCGGTCCAGCAGCGCCGGCTCGACCGCCGCCCCGGGCAGGCCATCGTGATCGGCCAGCGCGGTCGAAACGTCCGGCGCGCCCTCCAGCGTCACCGCGCCGGCCAGCGGGAAGCGCGCGTCCACGCCCCGCAGGCTGACCAGGCGGCGCTCGCCGCTGGGGGCCTGGGCCATGGCGCGTGCCGAGGCGGTATAGGTCGTGACCCCCAGCTTGTCGAAGGTCGCGCGCTCCTGGGCGGTGAAGTCGCGGTTCTCGGCCGCGAACGACAGGTCGCCGCCGAGGATCTCGCGGGCCTGGCCGGCCAGGCCTTGGCGGAAGGCCTCGGCGGTCGAGCCGGCGGCGGCGATGGCGGCCACGCCCAGCGCCAGGCAGGCCAGGAAGATGCGGAAGCCGCGTACGCCCGAGCGCAGTTCGCGGGCGGCCAGGCGGAAGGCGAGGGGGCTCACGAGGCGACGCGCCCGTCGGCCATCCGCACGATGCGGTCGGCGCGGGTGGCCAGGGCAGGGTCGTGCGTGACCATGACGAGCGCCGCCCCGACCTCGGCCACGAGGTTGAACATCAGGTCGGCGACGGAGGCGGCCGTGGCGCCGTCGAGGTTGCCCGTCGGCTCGTCGGCGAACAGCAGGGCGGGGCGAGCGGCCAGGGCGCGGGCGAGGGCGACGCGCTGCTGCTCGCCGCCCGACAGCTGGTGGGGATAGTGGGTCAGGCGGCCGGAAAGGCCGACCCGGCCCAGCCAGTCGCGGGCCTTGGCCAGGGCGTCTTTCGCTCCGGCGATCTCCAGGGGCGTGGCGACGTTCTCCTCGGCGGTCATGTTGGGCAGCAGGTGGAAGGACTGGAAGACCAGCGCCGCCCGGCCGCGCCGCAGGCGGGCCCGGCCATCCTCGCTGAGCGTCGCCAGGTCCTGGCCAAACAGCCGCGCGGTCCCGGCGGTCGGCTCCTCCAGGCCGGCGCCGACCGCGATCAGCGACGACTTGCCCGAGCCCGAGGGCCCGACCACGGCCACGCGCTCGCCGGCGTTCACCGTCAGGTCGACGCCCCGCAGGATGTTCACCGGGCCCGCGGCTGAGGGCAGGGTCAGGGCGACGGCGCTCAGAGCCAGAGGGGGAGCCAGGGGCGAAGCGTCGTCGAGCATGGTGTTTCCTGAGAAGCCGGTCCTTGTTCGGCCGGCAGTCAGCCTACATAGGAAGGCATGAGCCTGACCGCACAGCGTTTTCCAAGTCGTCGTCGTTTTTTGCTCGGCCTGGGCCTGATGACCCAGATCGCCGCCGCCCCGAAGCCGCCGATCGTCACCGTTCTGGGCGACTCGATCACGGCGGGCCTGGGCCTGCCGGCGCGCGACGCCATGCCCGCGCAATTGCAGGCCGCGCTGGGGCGACTGGGCGTGTCGGCGATCGTCCGCGCGGCCGGCGTTTCGGGCGACACCAGCGGCGGCGGGCTGGCGCGGGTGGGTTTCAGTGTCGCGCCCGACACCCGGGTCTGCGTGGTCGCCCTGGGCGGCAATGATCTGCTGCAAGGCGTCGAGCCCGCCCAGACCAAGGCCAACCTGCGTGGCATACTCCAGAAGCTGAAGGCGCGGAGGATCGGCGCGGTCCTGGTCGGCGTCGGCGCGCCGCCGGCCATCGGGGCGTCCTACGCCCGCGAGTTCAACGCCGTCTATCCCGGCCTGGCGCGCGAGTTCGGCGTGCCGCTCTACGCCAACATCCTGGCCGGGGTGAACAGGAACGCCGCCCTCATGCAGCGCGACGGCGTCCATCCCAACGCGGTCGGGGCCAAGCGGATCGGCGAGGCCCTGGCGCCGATCGTGGCCCAGGCGCTGAAGGCGCGCGCGAGCTAGATCTTTGAAGGGAGGCGTCCTGGCGCAATAGAAAAGGGGCGGCGCAAGCGCCGCCCCTTCCTGTTTCGATCCTTCGCCGTACTAGAAGCGACGGGTCAGGTTCACGAACACCTGGCGACCGATGTAGTCGTACTGGGTCGCGAAGGCGTAGCTGCCGACGCGGCCGTAGCTGTAGTTGCCCTTGTCGGCCAGGGCCGGCGAGACCTTGGGCGGGTCTTCGTTGAAGACGTTGCTGACGCCCACGATGCCTTCCCAGGTATCGGTCTGATAGCGGACCGACAGGTGGTGGTACCACATGGCCTCGGCGTGGTTCTTGGCCCGATAGGCCGAACCCTGCGGGGTCGTGTAGTTCGACGGCGGCGAGAGGTCGGTGCCGAACTGGTACTCGTAGTTCGACTGACGGCCCACGAACTCGGTCGACCAGGTGAAGGTCAGGTCGTTCCAGCGGTAGCGGGCCTGGGTGTTGCCCACCACGGCCGGCTCGCCGATCAGGCCGTTGAAGTCGTCGGTGTTGCCGGGGAACAGCTCCTGGGTGTCTTCCAGGGTCCAGCTGAACTGGGTTTCCAGGGTGAACTTGCCCGGGCCGACGTCACGCGAGTAGCGCGTCGTCAGGTCGATGCCGCGGCTGGTCTGGCTGACGATGTTCCGGAAGCTGCCGTCGATCTCGGTGATGCCGAGATAGGTCGGGGAGGTCGGATCGGTGTCGCGGGTGAACAGGTCGCAGAACGGGTTGTTCGGGAAGTCGGCGGCGGCGTAGCACTGGCCGACGACGGCCGCGCCGTTGCTGGTGACCTGGTCGTTGACCTCGATCTCGTAGTAGTCGATCGCGACGCTCAGGTCGGCGAATTCCGGCGTCCAGACGAAGCCGGCGCTGAAGGCCTTCGACTTCTCGGGCTTCAGGTTCTGGCCGCCGCCCGTGATGATGAAGACCGACGGATTGGCGCCGCTGTAGTTGCCGGGGATGCCGGCCGCTTGACAGTTGGCCGCGATCACCGGGTTGACCACCGAGGTGCCGTCGCCAGCCCAGCGGATGCAGGGGTCGACCGAGGTCTGGCTCAGATAGCCGCCCTGGTTGCCCAGGAAGCGCTCGAACAGCGCCGGGGCGCGGAACGAGGTGCCGTAGCTGGTGCGCAGGCGGTACTCGTTGGTCAGCTGCCAGTTCAGGCCGGCCTTGTAGGTCGAGTTCGAACCGTAGGAGTCGTAGTCCGAATAGCGGCCCGACAGGTTCAGGGTCAGGGCTTCGAACGCCGGCAGGCCCTTCAGCAGCGGGGCTTCCAGCTCGCCGTAGGCTTCGGCGACGCTGTCGTCGCCCTTGGTGCGGTTGGCGGTGGCCAGGTTGTAGAAGTTCTGGTTGGCCAGGTTCTCGCCCGGCTTGTCGTCCAGTTCGTCGCGACGATAGGAGACGCCGAACGCGCCGGCCAGCTTGCCGGCCGGCAGGCTCAGGATGTCGCCCGAGATCTGACCTTCGACGATGGTCTGGGTGTAGTTGGTGACGCCGTTCTCGGTCAGCTTGAGATAGGCGTAGTCTTCCGGCGTCAGGTTGCCGGTGCGCAGCACCTGGTCGGAGAACAGGTTCACCGGACGGCAGCCGGCCGGCGAACCGGGCGGGCAGATGCCGTCGAAGGTGAAGGTGTTGGCCCAGTCGCCGCCGATCGAGGCCAGGAACAGCTCGCTGTTGATGCCCGTCAGCGAATACTTGCCGCGGTTCTTCGAGTAGCTGACATAGGCGTCCCAGTCCCAGCCGGTCAGGAAGCCCAGGCCTTCGCCGAACTTGCCGCGCAGGCCGGCCAGGCCGCGGAACACCTGGACGTCCTGCTTGAAGACATAGGGCGTCAGGACCAGCGACTGCGGGATGAAGGTGTTGGCGGGAATGCCGCCGCCGCAGTTGAAGGGGTTCACCGAGCAGGGGGCGGTTTCCCAGATATAGGGGAACAGCTGCTGCACGTTGGTCTGCGACGACTTGCGCTGGTGGCCCAGGAATTCGCCGTACAGTTCACCGAAGTTCAGGTCGTACTGGCCTTCGGCGTAGAGGGTGTAGCGCTTGACCGGCGAGATGAAGTCCGACGCCGCGTCGAGGGCGTTGACCGAGTCACGGTCGTTCAGCGGCGCGAAGCGGTAGCCCGGCAGGTTCGGGTCGGCGGCGGCGGCGGCCCAGTAGGGCTGGTTGGCGGCGTAGGCCGGGCCGTCGGTCGAGATGCGCGCGCGGCTGCCGTAGAAGGCGCCGTTCGACAGGCTCACCGGGATGTAGTTGAACAGCGCGCCCGAGGCGCCGAAGCACTTGAAGGTGCCGGTGTCGACGTCGATCCAGTCGTTGCGCGCGCCCGTGGTCGGGTTGAACGTGTACTGCTCCTGGCAGTTCAGGTCCTTGCGGTCGCCGAATTTCAGGGCCTTCTGCTCGTAGTACTGGCCGCTGATCAGGAAGCGGCCACGGTCCAGCACTTTGCCGTAGGCGCCGCTGAAGGTGTACTCGTTGCCGCCGTCGCCGCCGCCGCCGAAGCGGCCCGAGGCTTCCAGGCGGCCGCCGTCGAGGTTGGTGCGGGTGATGACGTTGACCACGCCGGCCACGGCGTCCGAGCCGTAGATCGACGAGGCGCCGTCCTTGAGGATTTCGTACCGCTCGACGATGGCGTCGGGCAGGATGTTCAGGTCGACGGCCGCGACGGCGCCCTGGGTGCCGGCGGGCGGCAGACGGCGGCCGTTCAGCATGACGAGGGTACGCTGGTCGCCCAGGCCGCGGATCGAGATGGTGTTCACGCCGCCGCCGCCGTTGACGACGAAGCCGGTGAACTGGTTGTTGATCTGGGTCGAGCCCGCGGCCACCGAGGCGCTCTGCAGCACTTCGGTCGGGTTGATCATGCCGGCCAGCGACGAGCTTTCGCTGGTGATCACCTGCACCGGAGAGACGCTGTTGTACTCGGTGCGCTTGATGCGCGAACCGGTGACGATCAGTTCGTCGACTTCGGTGCCCTCGGCCGGCGGGTTGGTGGATTGAGCGAATGCAAAGCTGGGCGTCGCAGCCGCGGCCATCAGGCCGACGATCATGCTCGTTCCCAGCAGGAACTTACGTTGCAACATTTCTACTCCCCTCGAGCCCCTGACTCGGAAAACGGCCCGCATCGCTATGCCCTCTGCGGCGCCACCTAGAGTAAGGCTCGGGGATTCCGTCCGCGCAACGGCGGTTGCTGAAATGATGCGCATTCTTGCGAAAACCGTTACAGCATGAACACACTTCGGACATGTTGATGCGTCGGCGACGGCGTTTGGGGGTGATCCGCGCCTACACGGCGCGCCTTGCCGCCCGGCGCTTTACGAAAAGCATCGCGCGTGTGTTGCTCGCTAAGGGCGAGTCGCAAGCCAGAGTGGGGTGTCTGAGTGAAGTCGAAGAGCAGTTTCGCCCTGTCGGCCGCAGCGGCCGTGTTGGGCATGTGCCTGATCGCCGGCCAGGCGCAGGCGAGGGCGACCAATCCGGGCGCGCCATCGGCCAGGGAACTGACCCGCCTTCCGGGTCTGAGCGACGTCGTGATCTCGCCGGACGGCAAGCGCATCGCCGCGCTGATCTCGGCCGATGGCGACGAACAGGTCATCGGCGTGTGGGAGACCGAGCATATCGATCGCCCGCCGAACCTGCTCAGTTCCAAGCACATGGTCTTCAAGGGCGTGGAGTTCATCAAGAACGACCGCCTGGCCGTCGTCGTCCAGCAGCTCTACACCGTGGGCAGCTACAAGGGGCACCTGGGCAAGCTGTTCATCACCGACCTGAAGGGCGAGAAATGGGCCCCGGCGCTGCCGGAAAGCCGTTCACGCTCTGAGGCCGAGGACTTCGAGAAGGCGACGAACAACCCGCGGATCCTCGACACCCTGCCGCATGATCCGCGCAAGATCCTGGTCATCGACGACAACGGCGACGTCTACAGGGCCGACGTCTACAGCGGCGCGGCCGAGCGGATCGAGCGCGGTTCGGAGCGCTTCGGCGACCTGCAGACCGACGCCAAGGGCGAGATCCGCGCCAAGTCCGAGATCGACTTCCAGGACGGCAAGGCCTTCTACGCGCAGTGGATCAAGAACCCGGCCACCGGCCAGTTCGAGGAACACTTCCGCTCGTTCCTGAAGGATCGCAACGTGTTCGGGATCGTCGGCTTCTCGCCTGATCCAAACATCGTCTACGTGCAGGGCGTGCGGGCCGGCGACAAGGCCGGCATCTACGAATACGACATCCGCACCAAGGCCTTCCTGGAGCCGGCCTTCGAGCACAAGATGTTCGACGCCGAAGGGGTCCTGGAGGACAGCGACGGCAACCTGCTGGGCTTCCGCTACAACGACGCCGCCGGCAGCGTCTACTGGACCGATCCGCAACTGGCGGCGATGACCAAGGGCCTGCGGAGCGCCTTGTCGATCAAGCTGGCGCCGATGGACTGGGTCGATCCGGGCTCGGGCCAGAAGGCCAGGATCAACGTCGCCGAAGGCGTCGACGTATCGGTTCAGGCCTGGTCGCAGAAGCGCGACTACGCCGTCGTCCTGAAGTCGGGGCCCAAGGATCCGGGCGAGTATTACCTGCTCACCAAGGACGGCAAGCTCAGCCTGCTGGGCAAGGCCCGCCCCTGGATCAAGCCCGAGACGCTGGGCGACACGCGGCTGGTGCAGTACGCCGCCCGCGACGGCCTGATGATCCCGGCCTTCCTGACCACCCCGCCGGCCGCGTTCGGCAAGGGGCCGTTCCCGACCATCGTCATGCCTCACGGCGGGCCCTGGGCGCGCGACCACCTCGGCTGGGACGTCGCCGGCTGGGTGCAGTACTTCGCCTCGCGCGGCTACGCCGTCCTACAACCCCAGTTCCGCGGCTCGGAAGGATGGGGCCGCAAGCTCTGGACCGCCGGCGACAACGAGTGGGGCCAGAAGATGCAGGACGACAAGGACGACGGCGCCAAGTGGCTGATGGACCAGAAGGTCGCCGATCCCAACCGGACGGTGATGTTCGGCTATTCCTACGGCGGCTATTCGGCCCTTGCGGCCACCATCCGTCCGAACGGCCTCTATCAGTGCGCCGTCTCGGGCGCGGGCGGCAGCCTGGCCGACATGAAGAAGGTCACCGCGGAAAGCCGGATGATGCGCGAGTACCAGCGCCCGTTCGTCGGCGGCCTGGACGCCATCCAGAAGGCCGGCGAGGCCAAGATCCCGGTCTTCCTGTACCACGGCGACCGCGACACCAATGTCGACATCAAGGACTCGCGCCGCTTCATCGCGGGGCTGAAGGCGGCGAACAAGCCGTACAAGTGGCTGGAGATCAAGGACATGGGCCACGGCTACGTGACCATGACCCCCGCCATGATGGAGACCCAGCTGGTGGAGATCGAGAAGTTCTTCCAGAACGAGTGCAAGCCCGGCGGCCTTTGAGCCGGGGCTGCCAAGCGATGGGAAAGAGGGCGCTCATCGCGCCCTCTTTCTTGTTTCCGGGGCTCTACTTGGCGCCGGCGACCATCAGGATCTGCGCCATGGTGGTGGCGATGCTCTCGACGTCGCGGTCCTTGTTGACCTCCATGCCTTCCTCCAGCGAGTGGCCGCGGAAGGTCACGAAGCCGGCGCCAAGCGTGACGGCCGGCTTGCCCAGGCTCATGGGGATGTTGGCGTCGGTCGAGCCGGCTACGTAGCCCATGGGCTTGCCCAGGGCGTCGCCGACGGCGGCCAACTGCTGCACGAACGGCGAGGTGGCCGGGGTCTCGCCCACCGGGCGGTCGCCGACCATCTTGTTGTCCAGGCTGATCACGCCGCGCTTGGTCGAGCGGGCGGCGTTCTCGGCCTCGACGGCCTTGGGCAGGATGGCGAGGTAGGCGTCCTCGACGGCCTTCAGCTCGGCCTTGCCAGACGAGCGCATGTCCACGGTCATCGACACCGCGAACGGGATCGAGTTGACCGAGGTGCCGCCCTCAAGCAGGCCTATGTTGTAGACCGTGCGCGGGTCGCCGGGGACCTTCAGCTCGCCGAACTGGCGGGCGGCGTCGGCCAGGGCGAAGGCCGGGTTGACCGTGCCGAAGTCGCCCATGCTGTGGCCGCCCGGACCCTTGAAGGTGGTCTTGTAGCGCTTGGAGCCGACGCCGCCGTTGACGATCACGGTGGGGCCGCTGGGCTCCAGCGAGATGAAGGCGTCGATCTTGTCCTTGTACTTGCCCTTGAAGAACAGCTCCTTCATGCCGCGCAGGTCGCCGGGGCCTTCCTCGCCGACGTCGCCGACGAACAGGATGTCGCTCCTGGTCTGGATGCCGGCGGCGTTGATGGCCCGCAGGATGGCCAGGATGGAGCCCAGGCCCACGGTGTCGTCGCCGATGCCGGGGGCGTAGAGCTTGTCGCCCTCGCGGCGCACCTTCACGTCGGTGCTGGCCGGGAACACGGTGTCGAGGTGGGCGGCCACCACCAGCAGGCCGCCGCCGCCCGCGCCCTTGCGCAGGCCCATGACGTTGCCGGCCGCGTCGGTCTCCAGATCGGTCAGGCCTTCCTTGGCGAGCATGGCGAGGTAGGCCTTGCCCTTCTCGGCCTCGCCGAACGGCGGGGCCGGGATCTCAGTCAGGGTGACGATGTCCTCGACCGTCTGCTCGTAGCCAGCGGCCAGCGTGGCCTTGGCCGCCTTGAAGGCCTTGGACGCCATCAAGGCCTTGGCCTGCTTGGTGTAGGGCGAGGTCGGCTGCGGCGGGCGCACGTTGCCGAAGTCGACCTGGGCGGCGGGCTTGGCGGCCTCCTGGGCCAGGGCGGGCGCGGCGACGGCGCAGAGGAGGGCGGCGAGAGCCGCCGAAGCGATGCGGGTTTTCATGCGATGATCTCTGTACTGAATGAGCGGGATCAGAAAGTGCGGCGGACCATGACGCCCAGGGTGCGCGGCGTCAGGCTGACCACCTGGTCCAGGGCGCCGGCGGCCGAGGTGATCGACACCGGACCCAGCGAGTTGGTCAGGTTCTGGGCGAAGGCATAGGCGCCCCAGCCCTCGCCCTCGACGCCCACGCGCGCGCCGACGACCGCGTAGGACGGCACCTTCTCGTAGTAGACGAAGGTCGGGCGGAACTGCGAGGCGGTCTTGCCGGTGTAGCTGGCGTCCAGGTGGACGAGGCCGTTGAGGCCGTCGCCGATCGGCCAGGTGTAGTCGGCGTTCACCGAGCCGCTGAACTTCGGCACGAACGGCAGGCGGTCGCCGGCCAGGCCCGTCGAGCCCGACACCGTCACCGACGAGTTGGTCATGTCCTCGGTCAGCTTGGCGTCGGAGACGCCGATGGCGCTGCTCAGGGTCAGGCCGGTCATCGGCCGCAGGGTGGTCTCCAGCTCGAAGCCGCGGATGCGGGCCGCGCCGGCGTTGGTGATGATGAAGAAGTTCGCGCCGACATTCGCCTGGGCCTGGACCTGGATGTTGTCCCAGTCGATCTGGTAGGCCGACAGGTTCACGGTCAGGCGCCGGTCGAACCAGTCGCTCTTAACACCCGCCTCGTAGTTCCACAGGCTGTCCGGCGCGAACGCCACCAGGCCCGTGGTCAGGCCGGGGATGTTGTTGGCGCCGCCGGGGCGGAAGCCCTTCGAGGCCTGGGCGTAGACCATCAGCGACTTGCTGACCTCGTAGTTGACGTTGACGCGCTGGACCCAGCCCTTGGCGCTGGCGTCGACCTGGCTGAAGGCGGTGACCGGCGAGTTGGAGATGACGTTGCCGATGGTCACGGCGCCCGAGACGGTCTTGTCGTAGTCGAAGCGACGGGCGCCGCCGGTCACCGTCAGGGCGTCGGTGACGTGGTACGAAAGCTCGCCGAAGAAGGCGGTCTGCTTGACGTCGTTGTCGATATAGCGCGCGCCCAGTGCGTCGAACGGCTGGATGGCCATGCCGGTCGTGGCGTCGGCGCGGGTCTGGATGCTGTCGACGTGGTCCTTGCGGGTCTCGTAATAGACGCCGCCGGTCCAATCGAGCTTGTCCTCGAAGAGGCTGCCGCTCGCGCGCAGTTCGTGGGTCCAGGTCTCCAGGCTCATCGGCTGCCAGGAGACGGCCGGGCCGCGGGAGTCCGCCCAGGCGGTGTATTGCGACAGCTGGCTGCTCGAGCAGGTCGTGCCCGACAGGCCGAAATAGCGGCCGCAGGCGGCGCTGCTGGTGCGGTTGTTGGCGATGTTGTTGGTCCAGTCGCTGTTCCGCAGCATCTTCCACTTGTAGTACGACGACGTCGCCGTCAGCGTCGCGAAGTCGAGCTCCCACTCGGCGGTGACGTTGTAGAGGGCCAGCTTGGAGTTGCTCTGGGCGATCGTCCTGCGGTCGGACTTGTAGCGGCCGGCGGCGGCCGACCAACTGGCCTGGCCGTCGACTTCCTCGTTCTGCAGGGCCGCCGTGGTGCGGATCGTCAGGTTTTCGGTCGGGGTGTAGGTCAGCATCAGGCGGCCGCCGCTGGCGGTCGAGCCGTTGATGTCCTGCTTGTTCAGCGGAACGCTGTCGACATAGCCGCCGCGCTGTTCGCGATACAGCACCAGGCGCGCGCCCAGCTTGTCCTCGATCAACGGCACGTTGACCATGCCCTTGCCGTAGTAGCCGCCTTCGCCGTTCTTGGTGGTGGTCGCCTGCGCCTCGACCGCGCCGGCATATTCGTTGGTGTCGGCCTTGTTGAAGATCACCCGCAGGGTGCCGCCCATCGAGCCCGAGCCGTACAGCGTGCCTTGCGGGCCGCGCAGCACCTCGACGCGCTCGACGTCGAACAGGTTGATGTCCGGCGTGGTCGAGCCGGCGTCCTGGGTGGTGCCGGTCGGGCCGGTCAGCGGGGTCTCGTCGTAATAGAGGCCGGTGGTGGCCTCGCCGGCGCTGCGCACGCCGCGCAGGGTGATGCGGCGGTTCGACGGCGTGCCGCCGTCCAGCGACAGGTTCGGCACCTGGCGGAAGTAGTCGTTGATGCCCGTGGCGCCGATCCGGCTGAGCTGGGCCTCACCGACCGCCGAGATGCTGAGCGGGGTGTCCTGCAGGCTGGTCGAGCGCTTCAGGGCGGTTACGATGATCTCGTCGACGGCGGCGTCCGGCGCGTCCTGGGCGTGGGCGCTGGCGGCGGCCAGGGTGGCGAGGGCGCTGGTGGCCAGGGCCGCGCGGCGGAAGGTGCGGAAGGCAGTGCGGTTCAAGTTCATCCCCTTCGTTGAGGACCGGCCAGAAGCTCGGTTCCGGGCCGCAAGACGGGCGAGGGGAGGTCGCCCTTACGACTTTTTTCGCCTCCGGGCGGTCTGGTGCGCGCCTGGTCAAGCTGCGCGCAATTTGGGCGCATGCTGATCAAATGAGCGGCGGCTAGGCCAAAACGCCGGTCTCGGCGCGGTTCGGCCATCGCCTGGCGGCGAAGTTCGAATAGCCCGGCCCCAGAGCGGGAGAACGAGGTGTCCGGACAGTCCGCGTTCAGTCAGGCGGCGATCGCGAAGCTTCGGCCTGGCGGCATCGACGAGGTCGTGCGCCGGCACGAGGGCATGTTGCGTCGCTTCATCGCCCTTCGTATCGGCGGCGGGGCCGATGTCGACGACCTGGTGCACGAGGTCTTCCTGCGCTTCGCCCGCCGTCCGCCCGACGAGGGCGTCGAGCGGCTGGACTCCTATCTCTTCCAGACCGCCGCCAACCTGATCCGTGACCGCGCGCGCCGCCAACAGGTCCGCCGCCTGGCCGCGCCGGAGATCGAGGAAGACGCCGCCGCCCAGGTTCCGGCCACGCCCGAACAGACGCTGATCGATCGCGAGACCCTGACGCAGGTTCGCCAGGCCCTGGCCGACCTGCCCGAGCGGACCCGGCACGTGTTCCTGCTTTACCGGATCGACGGCCTGAAGCATCAGGCCATCGCCGACGCCCTGGGGGTGTCGATCAGCACCGTTGAGAAGGACGTGCGAAGGGCCATGGCCCACCTGACCCGACGGGTTCGCCGTCCATGAGCCCCGTTCCCGCCAATGACGGCCCGGCCGACGTCTACGACGCCGCGGCCGACTGGCATGAGCGCCGGCGCGCCCCGGGCTGGAGCCCCGCCGACGAAGCCGCGCTCACCGCCTGGCTGGAAGCCGACGCCCAGCATGTCGACGCCTATGCCGCCTTGGCCGAGGTCGAGGCGGCGCTCGACGACGCCGTCGCCGCGGGCGGGCTCGATCGCGAACTGGCGCAGGCCCGCGCGGCTTTCGTCCAGGGCAGGGCGCGCAACGCGCGCCGCAACTTCGCGCTGATGGCGGCCGGCCTGTCGGGCGTCGCCGTGCTGGCGGGCCTGGGCGGTTTGGCCTGGATGAACGCGGGCGCCTCCGAACAGAGCTTCGCCGCCGCGCCGGGGCGGCGCAGCGCCGTCGTCCTGGCCGACGGCTCGCGCGTGGTGCTCGACGGCGGGGCGCGGTTGACCGCGCGGATCGACCGGCGCTCGCGCGACATCGCGTTGACCGGCGGCCGCGCCTTCTTCGATGTCGCCCACGATCCGTCGCGCCCGTTCGAGGTCAGCGGCGGCGGCCATGTCGTCCGCGCCCTGGGCACCGCCTTCGAGGTCGACCTGGCGCCGGCCGCCAAGACCTACCAGGTCGCGCTGCTGCGCGGCCGGGTGCGGGTGAGCGGCGTGGGACAGCCGGTCGAACTGGCGCCGGGCCAGGTGCTGGCGGCGGACGGGCAGGGCCGCGAGACGGTCTCTAGCTCCGACGTCGCGGCCGCCACGGCCTGGCGCGACGGGCGGCTGGTGCTGAAGGGCGATGCGCTTTTCGACGCCGCCGCCGAGATCAACCGCCGGGGCGGGCGCCGCATCGTCGTGCGCGGCTCGGCCAAGGACCTCAAGGTCAGCGGCGCCTTCGGCGGCGACGATCCCCTGGCCTTCGCCCGCGCCGTCGCGGTGATCCACGGCCTGACCATCGGCGAGGCCGCCGACGGCTCGATCGTGCTTTCGCCGGCCAAGGACACCGGTGCGACGGCCGACTAGCCGCGCGGCGCCGGCCCTGGCGGCCTTGGCGCTGCTGGCTCAGGCCCCGGCCGCGCTGGCGGCTCCCCTTCGTTTCGACGTTCCAGCCGGCCCGCTGGAAGCCGCGCTGCAGGCCTATGCCGCGCAGACCGGGGTCGACCTGCTGTTCGCGCCCCAGGCCGTGGCCGGGCTGCGCTCGCCCGGCGGCCGCGCGGTGTCCGAGCCCGAGGACGCCCTCAAGCGCCTTCTGCGGGGCAGCGGCCTGACCGCGCGCCGTATCGGCCCCCGCGCCTTCGCCCTGACGCCCGCCGCGCCGTCGGTGAAAGCCGCCGCCCCATCCGAAAGGCGTCAGCCGCCCCCCCGGCCGGAAGCCGGCGAGCCGCTGGACGCCGTGCTCGTCCAGGCCCGCCGCCGGGACGAGCGGCTGATCGACGTGCCGGCCTCGGTCGCCTCGGTGTCCGCCGCGGATCTCGACCGCCTCGGCGGCGACGGGGCGCTGGCGCTGCGGCAGGCGGCGCTGGGGCTGACCGCCGCGGGCCAGGTCTCGGTCGAGACCCCGACCCTGGTCATCCGCGGCCAGCGTCGGGCCACGGCCGGCGACTCCGCTCTGTCGGTGATCACCTATGTCAACGAGGCGCCGTTGCCCAACAACGGCTCGATCCTGCCCTCGTTCGACCTGTCGGAGGTGCAGGTCCTGCGCGGCCCGCAGGGCGTGCTGTTCGGCCGCAACACCACCGGCGGCGCGCTGCTGATCCATACCAACGAGCCGGGACGCGACGCCTATGTCCGCGCCGCGACGGGCTCCAACCGACTGCGCGAAGTCGAGGCGGCGGCCGACCTGACCGGGGCCGTCGCGCTTGAGGCCGTAGGCGGCCAGACGC
>Ga0247823_10000368_pt1 | contig 39218 bp, 32 predicted proteins | sample 13C_PalmiticAcid_2_FD_192426 | JGI IMG/M metagenome (GOLD analysis project Ga0247823, IMG submission 192426) | Soil microbial communities from agricultural site in Penn Yan, New York, United States - 13C_PalmiticAcid_Day30 | ecosystem: Environmental > Terrestrial > Soil > Agricultural land... | reverse complement strand
GCTGCCTTCGTCGCCGCCGAAACCGTCGCGCTTGTCTCTGCCGCGCCCGCCGCGATCCCCGCGGCGCCCTCGATCAAAACTCATTGCCCTGTTCGTCTTCCCGGTCGCCCAACTGTATTTCGAAAGCCATACGCCGGACGAGGACGCAGACATTCCGGCGCTCCAAAGACACGCCCATGGAATCGGGTCATAGCCCAGTACGGCACAAGACGCGAACAAATTCGTCGCGATTTTGGTGCTGTTCCAACAGATACTTGCGTATGCGTCGCAGGGGCGGCACAGCGGAGGTCTATGGACATCGCTACATTGATCGCCGACCCGGCCGCGTGGGCCGCCCTCATCACCCTGATCGTGATGGAGGTAGTGCTGGGAATCGACAACCTCATCTTCATCTCGATCCTGACCAACAAGCTGCCCGAGCACCAGCAGCAGAAGGCGCGCCGAATCGGCATCGGCCTCGCGCTGGTCATGCGAATCCTGCTGCTTTCGATGATCTGGGTCATCGTGTCGCTCACCACGCCGGTCTTCGACCTCGGGCTCCAGGGCGCGACGGGCGCGCATGGCGTGCCGAGCTTCGAGACGGCGTTCTCGTGGCGCGACCTGATCCTGATCGCTGGCGGCCTGTTCCTGCTGTGGAAGGCGACCAAGGAAATCCACCACACGCTCGATCCGGTGCCGAGCGATGACGAGCTTCTCGACAAGAAGCAGGTGGTGGGGCTGAACTTCGGCTCGGCGATCTTCCAGATCATCCTGCTCGACATGGTCTTCTCGGTCGATTCGATCCTGACCGCGGTCGGGATGACCGACGAGATCGCGATCATGGTCACTGCGGTTCTCGTCACCGTCGGGGTGATGCTGGTCGCGGCGGACCCGCTGGCGAACTTCATCAAGCACAACCCCACCGTGGTGATGCTTGCGCTCGGCTTCCTGCTGATGATCGGCGCGGTGCTGATCGCCGACGGCTTCGGCGTGCATGTGCCCAAGGGCTATATCTATGCCGCGATGGCCTTCTCGGCGCTGGTCGAATCGCTCAACATGATCGCACGCCGGTCCAAGCTGAAACGCGAGGGCAACCCTCCGGCGTAAGCTTGGCATTGAGCGTTCAGGTGTAAACGGCTAGGCGGACGCATGGCCGTTTTCCTGCACGAAGAAGATATTCCCGAAGGGCTGTTTGCCCCCGGCGCCGACATCGCCGTCGATACAGAGACGATGGGGCTGATCACGCCGCGCGATCGCCTCTGCGTCGTCCAGCTTTCCGACGGCGGAGAGGATGAGCATCTTGTCCGCTTTTCGCCGGGCAGCGACTATACCGCGCCCAATCTGCGCGCACTGCTCGCCGATCCGGCGCGGGTGAAGCTCTATCATTTCGGCCGCTTCGACCTCGCCGCGATTCGGCATTATCTCGGCGTCACCGCGGCGCCGGTCTATTGCACCAAGATCGCCTCGCGGCTGGTGCGCACCTATACCGACCGCCATGGTCTCAAGGATCTGGTACGCGAGCTGCTCGGTCAGGAAATCTCCAAGCAGCAGCAATCGTCCGACTGGGGTGGCCCCGTGCTCAGCGACGCGCAGAAGGACTATGCCGCTTCCGACGTGCGCTATCTTCACGCAATGCGCGAGGAGCTCGATCGCCGCCTTGCCCGCGAAGGCCGGACGGCGCTCGCCCAGGCCTGTTTCGACTTCCTTCCCCATCGCGCCGAGCTCGATCTCGCCGGCTGGCCCGAGATCGATATCTTTGCGCATATCTGAGGCAAACCATGTCTGAGATCGCCCTCCAGGAACGCTCGCGCCGCAAGCATTGGGCGCGTCCGGGGGGCGGCCACGACCATATCGTCCGCACCATGTTGTTGGTCCTGCCCGCCGGAATCGGCGTGCTTGGCGCCTTTCTGGTGATGGCGCCGCTGTTCATGGGGGGCGACGTGTCGTTCCTGCTCGACAAGAACAAGGTCGACGTTGCGAGCGAGCGCTTGCGTATCCAGTCCGCGCGCTATCGCGGCGCCGATGCCAAGGGCCAGCCCTTCGTGCTGACGGCGGGGTCGGCGGTGCAGAAGAGCTCGGCCGAGCCGGTGGTGCAGCTCAGCAACCTTGCCGCGGGCATCCGTCTGTCCGACGGCCCGGCCGAGGTGCGCGCGGAGCGCGGCCGCTACAACATGGACACCGAACAGGTCGCGGTCGACGGTCCGATCGCGTTCCGCAGTTCGGACGGCTACCAGCTCGACACGCGCGATTCGACGATCGACCTCAAGAGCCGGAAGCTGACCGGGACCGGTCAGATCGACGGGCGAACCCCGCTCGGCAGCTTCAGCGGTAACAGCATGACGGCCGATCTCGACAAGCGCACCGTCCGGATCGAGGGCAATGCGCGCTTGCGGATCGATCCCAAGCGCGCAAATAGGTGAACATGGCCCGCCCGCTTCTTATCGCATCGATCGCTGCGATCGCCACCACCACCGCGATCGGCACCGCAGCGCTGGGGCAGGTGCGTCACGACTCGAACGCGCCGATCGATTTCGCCGCGCAGAGCATCGAGCTGCAGGACAAGGCGAATCGCGCCATCCTCTCGGGCGGCGTCCGCATCACCCAGGCGAACATGACGCTGACCGCGGCGCGGGTAACGGTGACCTATACCGGTCAGGTTCTCGACGGTTCGCCCTCGGTCTCGCGCTTCGATGCTGCGGGCGGGGTTACGGTTGTGCGGCCCGACCAGAGGGCGAGCGCGCAATATGGCGTGTACGACATCAACAAGCGCACGATCACGATGATGGGCAACGTCACGCTGACCCAAGGCAGCAACCGGGTGAGCGGCGGGCGGCTGACGATGAATCTCGATACCGGGCGCGCATCGATCGACGGTTCCGGCGTCGGCACGACCAAGGCGCCCGACGGCAGCGTGACGCAATCGGGCGGGCGCGTCACCGGCCGCTTCACCGTCCCCAAGCGCGATTGACCCGGAGCCCGCCGACCCCGCCACCACGGGCAATCATCCAGGCGTTCGAAAACTGCAATGAAGAGCCTCTGACTCTCGTCGTGGAGCCATGGGAAGATGCGCATCTCGTCCCGCATCTCGCCACGGCGGGTGTCCGCTATGTGCCCAGAGCTGCGGATGCGGACCGTTCGACTTGCGTGGTTTCGGGAAACAGCATCGCGCTTTGGTGCGATGCGGACAGCTACGAGATCGATTTCGTCTATCCCAGCGCGTTCGACCGGCTGATGTGGGACGTCTGCGTCCGCGGCGGGTGTTGCGGCAGCATCATCGAGGATGTGCCGACCACGGTCGACGATCTGCTGCCCGAGTCCGGCGACATCGCCGCACCGGAGTTCGCGATGCTGGTCTGCCAGGCTGAGGGGTATCTCGAATCCGAGGCGCCGTCCGAAAAGCACATCCTCTGGCTGAAGACGCGGTTTGCGGAGTATTTTGGCCTATTATCCGTGGATGTTCGGCAACTGCGTCGAAATCTGCGGCGGCCTTTCGACGACGCGTGAAAGGCCGCGATCGGCCGGTGCAATATTGAGGTCATGCATAAAACTTGCCAAGTGACTGCGCGGCAAGGAATCGCTAAGCATCGCACGCGATCAGGATAGGGCGTCATGGCAGATATCGAAACGCTGGAACCGGTAGCCGCGGAGGCGGGCAGCCAACTCACATCGGGGCTGGCCGTGGTGTCGATCGCCAAGTCCTATGACAAGCGTGTCGTGCTGTCCGATGTGTCGCTTTCGGTCGGCAAGGGCGAGGTGGTCGGCCTGCTCGGCCCTAATGGTGCGGGCAAGACGACCTGTTTCTATTCGGTGATGGGACTGGTGAAGCCCGATGCCGGCCGCATCATGCTCGATGGGGTCGATATCACCCCGCTGCCGATGTACCGCCGCGCGATCCTGGGCCTTGGCTATCTGCCGCAGGAAACCTCGATCTTCCGTGGCCTGACCGTCGCCAAGAACATTTCCGCCGTGCTCGAACTGTCCGAACCGGACAAGCATGCGCGGGCCGAACGGCTCGACAAGCTGCTCGATGAATTCGGTCTGACCCGACTGCGCGACGCTCCGGCGATGGCGCTGTCGGGCGGTGAACGCCGCCGCGCCGAAATCGCCCGCGCGCTTGCCGCCGATCCTTCGATCATGCTGCTCGACGAGCCGTTCGCGGGCATCGATCCGATCTCGATCGCCGACATCCGCGACCTGGTGAAGGAACTGAAGACGCGCAACATCGGCGTGCTCATCACCGACCACAATGTCCGCGAGACGCTCGACATCGTCGACCGCGCCTCGATCATCTATGACGGCCGTGTGCTGTTCGCCGGGTCGCCGGCGGACTTGGTCGCCGACGCCAATGTCCGGCGCTTGTATCTCGGCGAGGGCTTCTCGCTGTGATTGCAGGCGCCGCCCTGACCTGATCCGATGAGCCTCGCGCCCCGCCTTGATCTGAGGCAGTCCCAATCGCTGGTGATGACGCCGCAGCTGCAGCAGGCGATCAAGCTGCTGGCGCTATCCAACCTCGAGATCGAAACCTTCATCGCCGAGGAGCTGGAGAAGAACCCGCTTCTGGACGCGGGCGGCGGTGACGAGCGCGAGCCCGTGGAGGCGCCGGAGGCCGAACCGCTTCCCGAACGCGACGGTCCCGCCGATTCGACCGAACTGCTCGACGGCGGCGCCGCGACGGGCGAGGCGTCGCTCGACGTCGATTTCACCGCCGAGACCTTTCACCACGACAGTGCCGCGGATTCGGTCGGCGGGCTCGACGGCGGGCTGGGCCTTGCCGGCACGGGCAGCGGCGGAATGGGCGAGGACGGCCCCGATTTCGACAGCTTCTCCGCCCCCGATCTCAGTCTCGCCGATCATCTGCTCGCACAGGCCGGCGCGGTGGTCGACGGCGCCGATCTGTTCATTGCCCAGCATCTGATCGACCAGATCGACGAGGCGGGCTACCTCACCGCGTCGCTGCTCGATATCGCCACCCGGCTCGGGGTGCCGCTTGCGCGGGTCGAAGCGGTGCTGGCACTGATCCAGACGCTGGATCCGACCGGCGTCGGTGCGCGCGACCTTGCAGAATGCCTCGCGCTCCAGGCGAAGGAGGCCGATCGCTACGATCCGTGCATGGCGGCGATGATCGCCAATCTCGACCTGCTCGCGCGCGGCGAGCTGGCGCGGCTCAAGCGCATCTGCGGCGTCGATGACGAGGACATGGCGGACATGATCCGCGAGCTGCGCGGCTATGATCCCAAGCCCGGCTGCCGCTTCGGCGGCGATCCCGTCGCGAGTGTCACACCCGACATTTTCGTCGCGCCGCGGGGGCAGGCCTGGGCGGTCGAACTCAACAGCGCGACGCTGCCGCGCGTGCTGGTCAATCGCGCTTATTATGCCGAGGTCTCGTCGGGGCCGCAGGACAAGTCGAGCAAGGCGTGGCTGTCCGACATGCTGGCCAGCGCCAACTGGCTGGTCAAGGCGCTCGACCAGCGCCAGCGCACGATCATCAAGGTCGCGTCCGAGATCGTGAAGCAGCAGGAAGCATTCTTCCGCCACGGCGTCAGCCACCTGCGGCCGCTCACCCTGCGCCAGATCGCCGATGCGATCGAGATGCACGAGTCGACCGTGAGCCGCGTGACCAGCAACAAATATCTCTCCTGCGCGCGCGGGCTGTTCGAGCTGAAATACTTCTTCACCTCGGCGATCCAGTCGGCGGACGGCGGCGATGCCGTCTCGGCCGAAGCGGTCAAGAGCGCGATCCGTGCACTGATCCAGGCCGAGAATCCCAAGAAGATCCTGTCGGACGACACGCTGGTCGAGATGCTCAACGCCAAGGGCTTCGACATCGCCCGCCGCACCGTCGCCAAATATCGCGAGGCGATGGGCATCGGCAGTTCGGTCCAGCGCCGCCGGCAAAAGGCGCTGGAGGGCGCGTGACAGGAAATGGGCTGTTTGCCCGCCGCGCCATCCATGCCAAAGCAGCGCGCATGAGCAGTATCGGTATCTATGGCAGCCTCGGCCGGATGGGCGTGGCGATCCGTGACATTCTGGCGGAGCAGGGCGTCAAGCTCGCGGGCGGCGCCGATGCCGGAGACGATCCCGCGACGCTCGCCAACGCCGCCGATGCGCTGGTCGATTTCTCCACGCCTGCCGCACTCGAATCGCACCTTGCCGCCGCGCGCGGCGCGGGCACGCCGATCGTGATCGGCACCACCGGTCTTAACGCCCATCATCACGCGTTGATCGATGACGCCGCGCGCGACATCGCGGTGCTTCAGACCGGCAACACCTCGCTCGGCGTGGTGCTGCTCGCCCGGCTGGTGCGCGAGGCGGCGGCGCGGCTCGGTCCCGACTGGGACATCGAGATTGCGGAAATGCATCACCGGCAAAAGGTCGACGCACCGTCGGGTACTGCGCTGATGCTGGGTGAGGCGGCGGCGGCGGGGCGCGAGGTGTCGCTGGGTGAAGTGCGTGTCGCCGACCGCGCCGGCCTTACCGGAGCGCGCGCAGAGGGGACGATCGGTTTCGCCTCATTGCGGGGCGGCACGGTGATCGGCGACCATCTGGTCGTACTCGCCGGTGCGGGCGAGCGGATCGAGCTGGCACATCGCGCCGAGGATCGCGCGATCTTCGCGCGCGGTGCGGTCAGGGCGGCGCTGTGGCTCGCGGGCAGGCCCGCCGGCCGCTATACGATGGACGCGGTGCTCGGCCTTTGAAGAAGGCCGACATCTTCCATTTCTTCGAGCGGCTGGCCGAGGCCAACCCGCATCCCGAGACCGAGCTTGAATCGGTCAACGACTATACGTTGCTCGTCGCCGTCGTGCTGTCGGCGCAGGCGACCGATGCCGGGGTCAACAAGGCGACGAGGCGCTTGTTCGCCGAAGTCGACACGCCGGAGAAAATGGTCGCGCTGGGCGAGGACGGCCTCAAGCAGCACATCAAGACGATCGGCCTGTTCAATTCCAAGGCGAAGAACGTCATCGCGCTGTCCGAAGCGCTGATCGCCGAGCATGGCAGTCAGGTGCCCGCGGATCGCGATGCGCTGGAAAGGCTTCCCGGTGTCGGCCGCAAGACCGCCAATGTGGTGATGAACGTGGCGTTCGGGCAGGAGACCTTTGCGGTCGACACGCATCTCTTCCGCCTTGGCAACCGCACCGGCCTTGCGCCGGGCAAGACGCCGCTGGCGGTCGAGAAGAAGCTCGAGAAGAACGTGCCCCAGCCGTTCCGCCTCCACGCGCACCACTGGCTGATCCTGCACGGCCGCTATGTGTGCAAGGCGCGTACACCCGAATGCTGGCGCTGCATCGTCGCCGATCTGTGCGCCTACAAGCCCAAGACGCCGGCGCCCAAGGGTTGGAAGTCCGCCGCCGTTTAGCGCTGGCGCGCTCCGTTTTGCTTTGCTAGGCGCTGCTTCCCACGCACCCGTAGCTCAGCTGGATAGAGCGCTGCCCTCCGAAGGCAGAGGCCACAGGTTCGAATCCTGTCGGGTGCGCCATATTTCCCCCAATCATCGATCCTCGCCTGCGATCCCGGCGCCGGGGTCGATTGCCGTGTGCGCCCGCAATACGTTCAGTCCGGAGCGGCCAGCGGGTAATCCAGCCGCAGCTGATCGAGCAGGCGTTCGATCTCGCTATTCTCGCGCGGGGTGCCCGCGGGCGTGACACTCCAGTTGCAGTGCGCATAGCGCGCGGCATCGAGCAAGCGGACCGGCCCGACCGCGATGCGCCAGCGGCGCTGGGTGCCGCCAACCCGCTTGACCAGAGTGGAAACGATCAAGTCTTGAAGCTGGCTGGCGGCGATCATCGGGTGCGTCTGGCCGGGCGATATCCCGATGGCAATGGGCGTTTGCCAATGAAGGCCACGCAGTACCGCGCGTGCCGTCAGCCGCCGCAGGATTCGCGAATGATCAGATCGGTCGGCAGGTGCTCGGGCTGATGATCCGGGTTGGGGTCGAGAACGCGGGAAACGAGCTTGCGCCCTGCTTCCTGCGTGTTCTGCCGGATCGTGCTGAGCGCCGGGGTGCTGAGGCGGGCAAGCAGCATGTCGTCATAGCCGACTACCGACACGTCGTGCGGCACCGACAGGCCGGCACGGCGCAGCGCGCGGATGGCGCCGAGCGCGATCAGGTCGCTCGCGGCGATGATGCCGTCGAACGCGATGTGCCGGCGCAACAGCCGGGTCACTGCCGCTTCGGCGGATTCGAGCTCGAACTCGACCTGCGCCGCGAGCTTGGGATCGACCTCGAGCCCGCTTTCCTTGAGCCCCTCGAGATAGCCGCGGCGGCGCTGCTCGGCCTCGGGGTCGCTGCCACCGAGGAACAGGATCTTCTTCCGCCCGAGCCGCGCGAGATGCAGCGTTGCGCGCCGCCCGCCGAGCAGATTGTCCGAACCCACCGTGCCATAGACCTGTCCCGGCATGCGCGCGCCCCACACCACGAAGCGGGCGTTGGTCGCGGCAAGGCGGTTGAACTCCTCGTGCAGCATGCTCTGGCCGAGGAAGATCACCCCGCTCGCACGGCTGGTGGTGACCACTGAGACGAGGTCGTCATAGTCGGTCGGCGCGGTGTGGCTGACGGTGAAGTCGCAGCCGCGCGCGCGCGCCGCCTCGCCGATATTGGCCAGCAGTTCGAGGAAGAAGGGATGCGACAGCGGCAACGGGCCGCCGCGCATGTGCGGGGTGACGATTGCGATCGATCCCTCCGCCCCGATCGGCGCGGCGGGCATGTGGCGGCGGAACGGATATTCATGATCCCGCGCCAGTGCCCAGATGCGCTGCTTGGTGCGCGTGCTGATCAACGGATGGTCGTTGAGCGCGCGCGACACGGTCGAGATCGAGACGCCGGCCAGCCGCGCAAGATCTTCGAGCGTCGTATTGTTGTTGCCCGTGCTGTTCATTCGCCTCAAATTGACCTCTTCGTCGGCGCCGGCGAGGTTAACGCACCGAAAGTGTGAGTTTGCAAGGAAGGGGAGCGGCACACGGGGAGCATGCCGGCGCGGATGCCGCCGGTCCTCCCCCCATGCGCTTCGTTCAGATCTGGAACATGTGCCTCGGCCTGTTCGGGGTGCAGATCGTCTGGGGTCTCCAGAACGTCAATACGAGCCGCATCTTCCAGACGCTCGGCGCCAATATCGACGAGCTCGCGATCCTGTGGATCGCCGGTCCCGCCGCGGGCCTGCTGATCCAGCCGCTGATCGGTCACCTCAGCGATCGTACCGCGGGCCGCTTCGGCCGGCGCCGCCCCTATATCTTCGTCGGCGCGACGCTGGCCGCGCTGGCCCTGTTCGCGATGCCCAATGCGCAGACGCTGTGGACCGCGAGCCTGCTGTTGTGGCTGCTCACCGCATCGATCAACGTCGCGATGGAGCCGTTCCGTTCGCTGGTCGCGGACAAGCTGCCCGAGGGACGGCGCACCACCGGTTTCGCGATGCAGGTATTCTTCATCGGTCTGGGCGCGGTGTTCGCCTCGGCGCTGCCATGGATGCTGACCAACTGGTTCGGAGTCAGCGCGCATGCCGAGCCGGGCGTACTGCCGATGTCGGTGCGTGCCGCCTTCTATATCGGCGGTGTCTGCCTGTTCCTGGCGGTGGGATGGTCGGTGCTGACCACTTCCGAGCGCCCGGCCCGCGCCGATCCCGGCCAGGCCGCTGCGCATGTCATCCCGACCGCGGCTGGCGCAGCGGCGCTGGCGCGGCGGGGGTTGGGCTGGCTGCTCGGTGGAGCAGCCGTGGCGCTGGTTGCGTGGTTCGCCGGGGGCAAGCGCGAAATCTACCTGCTCGCGGCGATGGCGATGGTCTTCGGGCTGGCCCAACTGGCCGCGGTGTGGCTGCGGCGGCGGGGCAGGCGCTCGCTCGGCATGCTCGAGATCGTCGAGGATATATTGCACATGCCCCGGCTGCTGGCGCGGCTTGCGATCGTCCAGTTCTTTACCTGGTTCGGCCTGTTCGCGATGTGGATCTATGCGACTCCCGCGGTCGCCGCACGCCATTACGGCACCGCCGATCCGGCTTCCCCTGCCTATCATGAAGCCGCCGACTGGGTCGGTATCCTGTTCGCCGGCTATAACGGAGTCGCGGCGGTCGGCGCGTTCCTGTTGCCATTGGTGGTGGCGCGGATCGGACGGCGTGCCACCCATGCCTTCTGCCTGCTGGCCGGCGCTGCGGCGCTGCTCGGCTTTGCGGTCATCGACGACCCGCGGATGCTGTGGCTGTCCGCGCTCGGCCTCGGCTGCGCCTGGGCGGCGATCCTCTCGATCCCCTATGCGATGGTCGCGAGCGCGGTGCCGCCGGGGAAGGCCGGGGTCTATATGGGCATCCACAACATGTTCCTGGTCCTGCCCCAGCTTGTCGCGGCGACCGTGCTCGGCCCGCTGGTCGGGCAGGCGTTCCACGGACAGGCGATCGCGGCACTGCTGCTCTCCGCCGCGGCGCTGGCGCTGGCGGCACTGTGCACCTTTACGATCCCCGGGCGCGGCGCCGCCTGAAGCGGCCGGGTTGGCTGCTGTCGCACCCGAGTCGATGCGTGCAAGGGGAAGGCGGCGACTCCGCATGGCCGTAGTTATGCAAATATTTGCATAACGTGCAACGATTATCGGTGATCCGTTGCGCATCTGTCGTAGGCAGCACGATCCGTAGATGACATAAATATCTAATAAATATCCATATTCTCTAGATACTGACGGGCTGCAAAGGCTGTGCAAATTTATGCTTGCCTCTTTGCGCAGTTTACGCAAAGTTACGCAAGCCAGATGGAGTGGAGCTGCGCGCCCGTTCCCGCTGGTCAAAACGGATCGACCCCGATGGGGCGGTCATGGGGAGGATGGGATGAAGGGAACGGACTTGGGCCGCGGCTGTCATGCCGCATTGCGCGGCGGCGTATCGCTGGCGGCACTCGCAATCATCGCAATGGCGGGCACCGCGCAGGCTCAGGACAGCGCGCCGGCCACGCAGCAATCGTCCGCGGGCGAGGCTCCGCAGGAAGACGCGCCACGCGACGACATCGTTGTCATCGGTGTCCGCGCCGCGCTCGCCAGCGCACAGAATATCAAGAAGAACGCCGACACCTTCGTCGATTCGATCACCGCGACCGATATCGGCGCCTTCCCCGACAAGTCGGCTGCGGAGGCGCTTCAGCGTGTGCCCGGCATCACCGTCGGCCGGCTGCAATCCGCCGACGACAGCACGCACCCGTCGGGCGAGCCGACCAGCGTGCTGATCCGCGGTCTCACCCAGGTCCGCACCGAGTTCAACGGGCGCGACAGCTTCTCCGCCGATTCCGCGCGCGGCCTGCAGTTCAACGACGTTTCGCCCGAGCTGCTGGCGGGCGTCGATTCCTACAAGAACCAGACCGCCGAGATGATCGAGGGCGGCATCGCCGGCACCGTCAATCTGCGCACGCGCCTGCCGCTCGACCAGAAGGGGCTGCTGGTGACCGGCAGCGTCAAGGCGAACTATGGCGACCGTTCCGAGCGCTGGACCCACGAATTCTCCGGCCTTGTCAGCTATTCGGTCGAGACCGGGATCGGCCGCTTCGGCATCCTCGGCAACTATGCCGAGAGCCATGTGGTGACGCGCACCGAAAGCGTCATCATGGACAAGATCGATACCTATTGCACCGCCGGCTTCGGCACGGCGGATCATGCGACGGTCTCCGCCGACGGCACTATCCCGTGTACCGCCAACCCGTTCGGCGGCACCGGCTGGGCCTATGCGCCCGACGGCATCCGCTATTCTCAGGTCGATTACGACCGCAAGCGCCGCGGCATCGCCGGCGCGGCGCAGTTCGAGAATAACGCGGGCACGCTCAAGGCGAGCGTCCAGTATATCGACTCGCACTACACCAACGCCTGGCTGGAGCGCGCCAGCCATACCGTTTTCGACGGCAATTATTTCGGCACGCGCGCGTTCAACCCGCGTTCCGGTTCGGTCCTGGCCGGCAGCACGGGTCTGACCTTCGGCCCGAACGGCATGCTGCAATCGGGCCTGCTGACCCAGCCGCATGGCAGCTTCAACGGCACCTGGGAAAGCGTGCAGGCGGCGATCAACGCCGGCTCCGCGGTGCCCGGAATGCCGTTCGTCAACTATTGCGGCGCCGGGGTATGCGGGGCGGATCCGCGCAACGGCCTCTACTTCCAGAACGAGGCACGCAATTTTGCGCACAAGGAGGGCACGAGCGACCTTTCGGCGAACATCAAATGGGATCCGACCGACCGGCTTCACCTGAGCGCCGACGTCCAGTTCATCGACGCGTCGACCTACAATAACGACATTCTGGTCGCGACCGGGTCGATGGCCAATATGCAGTACAGCGTGAACAAGGACGGCACGCCGCGGGTGGAGCTGCTGCCCGGCTCCAACGTCAACTATGCGGCGGGCGGGCTCGCCAATCCGCACAATTACTGGCTCCCGTTCATTCAGGGGCATGTCGAGGACAATGACGCGCAGGAATTCGCCTTCCGCACCGATGCGGAATATGAATTCGCCGGCGACGGCTGGCTCGACTCGCTCAAGGTCGGCGTGCGCTACGCCAATCGCCGCCAGAAGGTGCGCTACTCGACGTTCAACTGGACTCCGATCGCGGCCAACTGGAACTGCAACGGGCCGGGCTTCAACATCGACAACACCACGGGCGGCGCCTATCCGACCAATACCGGAAACTGCGCCGGCAATGTCGGACACGCCCCCTTCAAGGGCTATGGCGCAGGCATCTGGGAATCGACCAGCCTTGGCGATTTCTACGACGGTCAGTCCTATCCCAACGGGCCGCTGGTCTATCTCAACCGCGCGACGCTCCAGGATTTCCCCAAGCTGATCTCGTCGCTCAGCGGGGCGGCTACCAACTCGCCGCTCGGCAGCGGGTACACCGCGATCTGCGACCGCGCCGAAGCCACGGTGGACGATTGCTTCACCCCGGGCGAGGTGATGCGGATCCGCGAACAGACCAAGGCGGCCTATGCGATGCTCCGCTTCGGCGGGAACGACAAGACCATCTTCGGCGGCGTCACCCTGATCGGCAATATCGGCCTGCGCGTGGTGCGTACCGAGGAGAACAGCACCGGCAGCGTCGCCTTCCCGGCGGCGAACATCTTCGACGGATTGCCGGCGTGCGGCACGCCGCTGTCGGGCAACAACATCGTCAACATCAGCTGCTACCTGACGCCTGCGATCCGCGCATATGCCAATGGCGCCGCGACGCCCGATACCTTCAAGTCGTCACGGACAGACTGGTTGCCCAGCTTCAACGTGCGGTTCGGGCTGGATGACAAGAACTTCATCCGCTTCGCTTATTCCAAGGCGATGTCGCGGCCCGATATCGGCCTGTTGCGCAACACGCTGGCGATCAACAATCTGCTGATCAACACGACGCCGGACTCGCCCTACATCGTCTTCAACTCGCCGACCGCGCCGAAGACCGCGGCCAATGTCGTGGGCTATAATTTCGTGTTCGCGGCGAATTCGGGCAACGCGGCGCTCAAGCCGTTGAGCGCGGACCAGTTCGACCTGTCGTTCGAAAGCTATATGGGGCCAAGCACCTCGCTGACGATCGGCCTGTTCTACAAGCAACTGCACAACGCCATCTCGTACGGCCAGTTCCTGCGTACCATTCCCAATGGCAGCTCGACCCAGACCGTTCAGATCAACGGCCCGAGCAACGTCAAGAATGGCGGCAGGCTGATGGGCGCGGAGGTGGGGTACCAGACCTTCTTCGACTTCCTGCCCGGCTGGCTCAGCGGTCTCGGCACGCAGCTCAACTACACCTATGTCCATCAGTCGGGGATCCACAATTCGAACCTGATCACCGCGTCGTCGAGCGGCGACATCGGGGCGTTCGGCGCGGGCCAGCAGGCGCTGGGCGGCACCGGGTTCGTGATCGACTCGCGGCGCCTCGCCGGCATCTCGACGCACACGTTCAACGCGGTCGCGCTGTACGAGAAGGGACCGGTGGGTCTGCGCGTCGCCTATAACTGGCGGTCGCGCTATCTCACCCAGAATCTCGATTGCTGCATCGGCTTTCCGGTGTTCCAGAAGGCGGCCGGGTTCCTCGATGCGTCGCTCCGGGTGTCGCCGACCAAGTTCCTCGAACTGTCGATTGAGGGGAGCAACCTGCTGAACACGACCACCGTTTACCAGCAGCAGATCTTCGGTGACTCGCCGCAGACGCCCGGCGCCGCGCCCAAATATTTCGACTCGGCCTGGAACCGTGTCGACCGGCGAATCCAGTTCGGCGCCCGGTTCAAATTCTAGTCTCCCTTGGCGCCGCCGCGATCTGCGGCGGCGGCGCCTTTTTTCTCTCGCTGATCGGTCGAGTCATGAAGATGCAGGCGAACCTTCCGCCGTCTTCCAGCGACAGGTTCAGGATCGTGATCCTGGGCGGCGGCACCGCCGGCTGGATGTGTGCGGCGGCATTGGTGCGGCAGCTCGATCCCGCCGACTATTCCCTCACGCTGATCGAATCCGACGACATCGGCACCGTGGGTGTCGGCGAAGCGACGCTGCCGCATATCAAGACCTTCAACGACATGCTCGGCCTCGACGAGGCCGAATTCCTGCGCGACACGCGCGGCAGCATCAAGCTGGGCATCGAGTTCGTCGGATGGAACCGGCCGGACGATCGCTACATTCACCCGTTCGGCACGTTCGGCGAACCCTGGGCGGGCGTGGATTTCCAGCATAGCTGGACGCGTGCGCGGCTGGCCGGGTGCGATGTCGGCTCGCTCCAGGACTATAGCTACGCGATCGCGCTCGCACGGGCGAACGGGTTCGAGTTCCCGAGCGAGGACACAAGTTCGATCCGCTCGACCTATTCCTACGCCTATCATTTCGACGCGGGGCTCTACGCTGCCTTCCTGCGCGACTGGGCGACGACGCGCGGGGTCCACCGGATCGAGGGGCAGGTGATGGACGTCGGCCGCGACGCGGGCGGCGGCCATGTCGAGAGCCTGACGCTCAAGTCCGGCGAAACGCTCGCCGGCGACCTGTTCGTCGATTGCAGCGGGTTCCGCTCGCTGCTCGTCGGGCAGACGATAGGCACCGGATGGCGCGACTGGAGCCAGTGGCTGCCGTGCGATCGCGCGCTCGCGGTGCCGTGCGAGCGCGTCGCGCCGCTCACCCCCTATACCCGCGCGACCGCGCAGCGCGGCGGCTGGATCTGGCGCATCCCGCTTCAGCATCGCACCGGCAACGGCCATGTCTTTTCGAGCAGCTTCTGCACGGAGGACGATGCGCATGCCACGCTGATGGGGGGGATCGACGCACCCGCGCTCGCGGAGCCGCGGTTGCTGCGCTTTCAGGCGGGGCGCCGGGCGCAGGCATGGGCGGGCAATTGCGTCGCGATCGGCCTTGCCGGCGGCTTTCTCGAGCCGCTCGAATCCACCAGCATCTTCCTGATCCAGGCCGCGGTCACCGATCTGGTCGACCTGATCCCGACGCGCGCCACCGGGATCGACCCGCGCCTCGCCGCCGAATTCAACCGGCTGTTCGAAATCCATTACGACCGCGCGCGCGATTTCGTGGTGCTGCACTATGCCGCCAACGCGCGGGTCGGCGAGCCGCTCTGGGATCATGTCCGCACGATGGCGCTGCCCGACACCCTCGCGCACAAGATCGCGTTGTTCGAGGAATGCGCAGCCGCGCCCGAATACACGCTCGGCCTGTTCTCGCGCGACAGCTGGCTCTCGGTGCTGGAAGGGCAGCGGGTCTTGCCGCGTGCCTGGAACCGGCTGGCGGACCGCATCCCGCTCGACACGCTCGAAACGCGGCTCAACGATCTGCGCGCGCGGATCGCGGTCAACGCGGCCGACACGCCCTCGCATGCCGCTTTCCTCGCAGCCTATTGCGGCGAAGTCGAACTGGAGCGCGCCCGTTGAGCGCGCCGACGCGCATCGTCGTCGCCGGGCGCGATACGGCGCTGTGGCTCGGCGCGGTGATGCTGGCGCGCGCGCTGGAACCGGTCGGCGTCACGGTCGCCGCGGTCGAGCTGCCCGCCATGACCGGGCCCGCCGACGTCCACGCCACGCTGCCGCCGCTGGAGGCGCTGCACAACCGTATCGGCATCGACGAAGCGGCATTGCTGCGGACTGTCGGCGGCTGCTTCTCGCTGGGGCACAATTTCACCGACGCGTCGGGGACGGTGCCCGCCTTCCTCCACGCTTATGGCGCCGCCGGGGCATCGATCGCGGATCGGGATTTCTTCGCCTATTGGCTCAAGGCGCGCCGCTATGGGCTGCCGGTTCCGCTCGAGGAATTCTCGCTCGCCGCCGCCGCCGCGCGGCATGGCCGCCTGCTGATCCCGAACGAGGAGACCGAACGCTATGGCCGCAGCGACTATGGCTATCATCTGCCCGCCGCCGCCTATGCCCAGAGCCTGAGGTCGCTGGCCGGGAAGGCTGGCATCACGATCTGTTCGGCGCGAACCGTGCGGCCGGTGCTTGACTCCGAAACCGGCGATATTGCTGCGCTGGACACCGAGAGCGGCCGGGTCGAGGGCGACCTGTTCGTCGATGCGACCGGGCCCGAAGCGGCGCTGATCGCCGCGATCGATCCGGCACGCGAAAGCTGGCGGGCGTTGTTCCCGGCCGATCGCGTGCTCGCGGCATGCGGGCCGGGCATCGCGCCGCTCCCGGTCTATGCCGAAGGTCGCGCCTGGGACGGCGGGTGGACCGCGCTTCACCCCGCGATCGGGCGGACTCATGTCGTTCAGGCCTATGCTTCGGATGCATGCAGCGACGATGCGGCGCTCGATCGTGCCCGCTCCGTCAGCGGACTGGCGCTCGACGATGCCACGATCCGGACGCTCGATCCGGGTCGCCGCACGGCGTGGCGGCGCAACTGCATCGCGATCGGCGAGGCGGCGTGCGTGTTCGACCCCGTCCATGGCGTGGAACTGCACGCGATTCAGCTCGGGCTGGTGCAACTGCTCGCCGGCTTCCCTGCCGGCAATGGCGGCTATGAGCTCCGCCGTGCCGAATATAACCGCGTCATCCACGCCGCGTTCGATCGGGTGCGCGACTTCCAGTCGGCGCATTATGCGCTCGCCCGCTACGCCGGAGGCTTCTGGGCCAGGGGCCGGGAGGCGCCGCGGCCCGAAGCGGTGACGCACGCCATCGACCTGTTCCGCGCGCGCGGCATGGTGCCGCCGTTCGAGGAAGAGAGTTTCCTTCCCGACAGCTGGCGTGCGCTGTTCGTCGGCCACGGCATCGTGCCCGACAGCTATCCGCCCGCGGTCGACCGCACCCCGCCCGACGAAGTGAAGGCGCAGCTGCGGCGCATGCTCGGCTTCGTGCGGGAACAGGTGCTGAAGGCGCCGACCCACGACCAGTATCTCGCGCGCATCATGGTCAAGCCGTTGTCATGACGCCTCCTGCGCCACCGAACCCGCCCTCCCACGGAAGAGACTGCCCGATGATCCTGCGCATCCTGATCCTGCTGACCTTGATTGCCGCGCCCGCCGCGGCCCGTGCCGCCGAATGTGCTCAATCGCCGGGCAAGGCGATCGAGCTGTGTGTGTCGGTGGCGCAGGGGGAGGCGCGCTACACGGTGCGCCGCAACGGCAGGGAATTGCTCGCGCCCGCGCGTCTCGGCCTCGACTTCAAGGGGGAGCCCGCCGCGCGGTTCACGGCACTGACCGGGGCCGCGCGGCGGGCGAACGACACCAGTTGGGAACAGCCCTGGGGCGAGCAGCGCCTGATCCGCGACCGTCATACCGAGCTCGCTGTCACGCTCACCGGCGATACCCCGCTCAATCGCGCGGTTCGTGTCGTCTTCCGCCTGTTCGATGACGGGTTCGGCTTTCGCTATGTCTTTGACGCGATCCCCGCCGGGCAGGCGGTGGAGGTCGCCGGGGAACGCACCGAATTCCGGCCGGCCGGGGCGTGGCAGGCGTGGTGGTATCAGGCGCTCGGTTCGGACCGCGACGAGTATCTCTACACCCAGGCCGACGCGCGCCGCATCACGCTCGCCGAAACGCCGCTGACGATGCGCGGCGCGGACGGCGTCCATCTCTCCTTCCACGAAGCGGCCCTGGTCGATTTCCCGAGCATGCTGCTGCAGGGCGACGGCGCGGGCACGTTGAAGGCGTGGCTGATGCCATTGCCGGACGGCGTCGCGGCGCGCCGGACCGGGCCGTTCGCCACGCCATGGCGCACCGTGCTGATCGGCGACAGCGCCGCCGCGCTCGCCGACAGCCGGCTGACGCTCAACCTCAACGAGCCCAACAAGCTCGGCGATGTCAGCTGGTTCAAGCCCGGCAAATATGTCGGGGTGTGGTGGGAAATGCACCTCAACAAGACCAGCTGGGGCAGCGGCGCCTATCACGGCGCGACCACCGCCAACGTCAAACGCTATATCGATTTCGCCGCCAAATACGGGTTCGACGGCGTGCTGGTCGAAGGCTGGAACAAGGGGTGGGACGGCGACTGGATCGCCAATGGCGACAAGTTCAGCTTCACGCAGGCCTATCCCGATTTCGACCTTCCCGCGCTCGCCGCCTATGGCAAGGCGCGCGGGGTCAAGCTGATCGGCCATAACGAGACGGCGGGCGCCATCCCCAATTACGAGGCGCAGCTCGCCGATGCGCTCAAACTCTATGCCGATGCCGGCGTGTCGGTGATCAAGACCGGCTATGTCCGCCCGAGCGGCACGCTGGTCGATGCTGCGGGCGGCCAGCACTGGTTCGCCGACCAATATCTTGTCCGCCATCATCTGCATGTGGTGGAGGAGGCGGCGAAGCACCGCATCGCGATCGACACGCATGAGCCGGTCAAGGACACCGGTCTGCGCCGAACCTACCCCAATTGGGTGAGCCGTGAGGGCGCGCGCGGGCAGGAGTTCAATGCGTGGGGCAATCCCACCAATCCGCCCGAACATGTCGCGATCCTGCCCTTCACGCGGATGCTCGCCGGGCCGATGGACTATACGCCGGGGATCTTCGACCTCGTTCAGGGCAAGACCGAACTGACGCGCCGCGTGCAATCGACGCTCGCCACGCAACTCGCGCTCTATGTCGTGCTCTACTCGCCGGTCCACATGGCTGCCGACCTGCCGGAGAATTACGAGGCGAAGCTCGACATATTCCAGTTCATCCGCGACGTGCCGACCGACTGGGAAGTGTCGCGGACGCTGGCGGGCGAGATCGGCGACTATGCTGTGGTCGCGCGTCAGCCGCGCGGCGGGCAGGACTGGTTCCTCGGCGCGGTGACCGACGAGAATCCGCGCAAGCTCGTCCAGCCGCTGGACTTCCTTGCGCCGGGCAAGCGTTACGAGGCGCAAATCTATCGCGACGCACCCGACGCGGACTTCAGGCACAACCCGCTTGCGCTGGAGATCGAGCGCCGCGTCGTCACCAGCGCCGATCGCCTCGAGCTGGCGCTTCGTCCGGGTGGCGGCACAGCGATCCGGTTCAGGCGGCTGGACTAGGGTTCCCGGAGACTTCCGCCCGAACGCCTCCGGTCTTGCCGGGATTTCCGCGGCCCTCCATCATGATCGGGATGGCCGATGGCGGGATTCTGGGGGTGCGGCGGTGAAATGGACTGAACTGTTCGGATTGGCCGCGATGCTGAGCGTCGCGGCGATGCCGGCATCCGCCAGGCCGCAGGGGGCAAGGGCCAGCTCGGCGGTCGAGTTCGCGCGCAAGGCGGATGCGCTCAAGCCGGGCGAATGGGTCTGGGCGCCGCAGGTCGCGCCTGCCGGACCGGTCCATGTCTATGTCGACCTCTCGCGTCAGATCGCGACCGTTTACCGCAATGGCGTGCGCATCGGGGTCGCCACCATCTCGTCCGGCAAGTCCGGGCACGAGACGCCGGCGGGCGTGTTCCTGATCCTGCAAAAGGACGCGAACCACCGCTCCAGCACCTATAATAACGCGCCGATGAAGTTTCAGGAGCGGCTGACCTGGGACGGCATCGCGCTTCATGCCGGCGGCCTGCCCGGCTATCCCGAAAGCCATGGCTGCGTGCATTTGCCGCTCGAATTCGCACGGCTGTTGTTCGGCGTGACCGAGATGGGCGGCGTGGTCGTCGTCGCCGGGCGTGCGGGCAGTGCGGTGCTCGCGCCATCCGCGGGCGTCCTCGCCCCGATCGGAGGCAAGGGCGCGAACGTTTCGCACGTGCCGCTCGCGGCGGACGAGGCCTGGCGCTGGACGCCCGAGGCCGCGCCCGCAGGACCGCTCACGATCATCGCCTCGCGCTCCGATCAGCGCGTAGTGGTGCTGCGCAACGGCATCGAGATCGGCCGGGCGCGGGCGGAGCTGCCGGCGGGCGATTTCCAGACGCATGTGATGACCTATGTCGTCGCGCCCGATGGCGGCCCGCGCTGGGTGCTGGTGGGCGTGCCCGGGCACCAGGACGAAGAGAGCGAGGTGCTCGACGCCGCGGTGCTGGCGCAGGCGCGGATGCCGCAGGGCTTTCTCGACGCACTGCGTGCCGTGATCGTGCCCGGCACCACCGCGCTGGTCACCCAGTCGCATGTGCTGCCGCATCAGACCGGCGGCAAGCTCACCGTGCTGGCAAGCAGCGCGCCGTGATCGCCGCGCTTCTGGTGCTGGCGTCGCAGCAGGCCGTGCCACCGCCTGTCGTGCAGTGGACCGCGAACTGCGCGGCGCCGGTTTACGCCACCGATCGGCTGGTGTGCGGCGACGCCGAACTGGCGCGCGCGGATGACGCGATGATTTCCTGGTTGGGCAGATGGCGCCCGCCGCCGGTCGCCGGATTCGCGCCCTGGCGTGAATCGCAGGAGGCGTGGTTGAAGCGCCGCAGCCTCTGCGCCTTCAGGACCAGCCACCGTCAATGCGTGGTCGATGCCTATGCCGAGCGCATGGCGGTATTGCGCCTGGTGAATGCTACCGTGGAAACGGCGACGGACGTCGCCTGGCGTTGCGGCGCGATGACCGGGCGTTGGCGGGATCAGGCTATGCTGCTTATCGAGCCCGACGGAACGCCGGCCGGGCTCGCGATGCGCCAAGCCTCGCGCTCGGGATGGCAGCCCTATCTGCGGCTGGATGGCGCCGGCTCGAAGCTGCGGATCGTCCCGCTTGAGGGCAAGCCGATCCGTTGCGTGCGCGAAGTGCGCTAGCCGGGGTCTCGCTCGAGCAGTTCCTCGCGGATATGCACCGCCTGCAGCGACAGCCGTACTTCGACCAGGAATGCGACCAGCCCGGCAGTAAGCAGCAGCATCGAGGCGATGAAGGTCACCGCGACCACCCCGCCGATGTCGAGATGCGTCAGCGTCGCGCCGAACATCAGCGCCACGACCAGACAGATCAGGATCGCGCTTGCGACGCACAGCCAGATCGACTTGTTGATGACCGACAGCCGCCGGTCGATCAGGCGCAATTCCCAGACGTGCCGGTCGTGCTCGACGCCCTTGGAGACGGGATGAAGCTGCTCGATCTTGCGCGACCGGTCGACCACGCGCGCCATGCGGCCGATCAGCACGTTGAGGATGCCCGCGATACCGGCAAGCAGGAAGACGGGCGCGATCGAAACCTGGATCGTTGCGGCGACGGTCGAGAGCATGGGTGACATCGCATGCACCTTATGATCGTGCCGCCTTCTCGCCAAGCGAACTTGCACCGCTTGGTAACGCATTCGCGTTATCGCGCGTGCTATGACAAGGCCGATGCCGCTCGCCGAGTTCACCCGTTTGCCCCCGCTGCTCACCGCGAGCATCGGCGATGGCCTGACTAGCGCGCTCGACACGGTCGCGGATCATGCCGCGCCGACTCACCGGTTCCTGCGCTATGGCTGGTTCGCGGCGGCGCTTGCGGCCTATGGCGGCTCGGCCCGCACGCTTACGGTCGCGCGCGAAGGCGTGCCGGTGCTGGCGGTGCCGCTGGTGCCTAAGGGGCCGGGCTTCCTCGGGGTCAAGGCGGTGCCCGGCTGCTACTGGCCGTTTCGCAGTTTCCCGGTGGCGGCCGATGCCGATGCCGCCGTGTTCGAACTGCTGCTCGACAAGCTGGGTGGCGAAGCTGCGGCGCTGCGGATCGGTCCCGTCTATGACGGCGATCCGGCGCTTGAAGGATTGCGCACCGCCGCGGCCAGCCGGGGCTGGGTCGCACTCGACCGGTTCGTCGCCGAAAGCTTCCTGCTCGACATGACCGGGCTGCGTGCCGACGGCACCTGGCCGCGCAACTCGACGCTGCGCAAGAATCGGTTCCACGAAAAGCACCTCGCCGAACATGGCGAGCTCGACTGGCGCTTCGTGTCGGGCGCGGACTGGAATGGCGAGGCGTTCGACGCGCTCGCCGCGATCGAGCGCAAGAGCTGGATCGCCGCGCGGACCGACGGCAGCGACGCCAAGTTCACCGACGACGGCCATGGCGGCTTCTGGCGCGCGGCCGCTGCCGATCCGGCGATCGCTCAGATGATGTGGGCGGCGTTGCTGCGTATCGATGGCGAGCCTGCGGCTTTCTCGTTCGACATGAACGCGGGCACGCTCAAATACGCGATCGCCAACAGCTATGACCCGCAGGTCGGGAAACACTCGCCCGGCAAATTGCTCTATTACCGCAACCTCGTCCGCGCGCTCGACGACGGCATGGCGACGGTCGACTGGGGCGCGGGCGACAGCGGCTACAAGCGCACGATCGGCGCGGAGGCGGGCCCGACGATCCGCGACTGGCTGTTCGTGCGGCCGGGTGCGCCCGGCATGGTCGCGCGGCTGCTCAAACCCTGGTGGCGGCGCAGCGGCAACACGCCCGCCTGACACCGCTTCCTTGCAATGTTGGATTCCGGCTGCCAGCCTCCGGCAGCTCTTTCACATCGTCGGCGAACCGGTCTCGCGCACGCGTAGGAGCGAGACCTTTGGGACTTTAGGGTATCCCGATACCCGGATAAAAGAGCGGCTGCGGCGAGAGATCGCCGCAGCCGCAGTTCTAGCCACCCCGAGAGGGGGTCTCGTCAAACTCAGACCTTGACCAGCCGGATCGCAATGTACGACTTGCCCGGCAGCGCGATGCTCGGCCGGGCGGGGTCATGGACGTCGTAATCGTCGCGTTGCTGCATCTTGAACACGCCTTCGACCGGCGTGATCGTCATGTTCCAGGTATCGATGATGTCGATGCGGAAGCTGTTCTTGGGATCGCCGCCGCGGCCCGGCAGCACGACCTTCCACTCGGTCGGCGTCTCCGTACCGAAATATTTGAGGTAATATTCGTGCGGCACGCCGCCGAGGTGATAGTTCCACCACGGCTGGATCGCGTCGATGCCCGGCGTGGGACCTTCCTCCATGATCTTGCGCAGAAAGGCGAGGCGCGGGGCGCTGGTGCCCTTGAGCACGCCGCCCTGACCCAGCCATGAGAAATCGGCGTTCTGGGTCGGGTCATAGGTTTCGCTGTGGCCGACATAAGTGCCGCCGATCAGCCCCCACCAGAAGCGCTCGACCATGGACTGGCCGTCGAGATTGCCCCAGCGCTTGGTCGAATTGCCCTCATAGACCACCTCGTCGAAGATGACGGGTTTCAGCGTCATCGCGCGGTGCAGCTCGGCGCGCAGGTCGTCGAGCACCGCGGCGCCATTCTGGACGCTGGCATGGGTGATCCACGGCTTGCGATGGTCGTAATAGGTGTTGATCTGGTGGATCGAACGCAGCCGGTCGTGCGGATCGGCGGCGACGAGGATCTGGAACAGGTGGTCCCAGTCGTCCATCGACTTGGTCTTCACCGCATCATATTCGTTGGCCATCGACCACCAGACATGGCGGTATGCGCCCCAGCGTGCGGTGCAGTAGCGGACGAAGCGCTCGTCATCCGCGCGCTTCATGTCGTTATAGCCGCGCTTCTCGTCATAGGGATGATAGAGGATGACGTCCGCCTCGATGCCGAGTTGACCCAGCTTGAGGATGCGGTCCTCGTAGCGGCGGAAGTAATCCGGATCGAAACGCGTCGCGTCCCAGTCGCGCGGCCCCTTGCCGGTGCGGACATAGGGGTTGGTCGCGACCGATTCGACGTTGGGCGTGACCAGCATGCGCATCTTGTTGAACGGCGCGGTCTTGAGCGTCTCCAGCGTCTGCGCGCATTTGGCGTCGGACTGAAGCGCCCAGCTGTAGCAGGTGGTGCCGATCTGGCGGAACGGCGTGCCGTCGGCATAAGCGAAGTGATAGCCGTCCTGCGTCACCCGCACCGGGCCGCGATTGCCTGCCGACGGTGCGACGCATTCGAAGCTGCCGCGCTTGTGCGCCATTTCCGTGGCGCTGCTTTCGGTCTCCCAGCTCCACTTTCCGGTTTCGGGCGGGCTGAAGCGGATACGGTAGACGCCCTTGCCGTCGTAGAAGCCGGGGACGCGGATCGTCTTGCCCGCGCCCTTGAACACCGCGGCGATCCGGACCTCGTCGAACGGGTTGCCCGCCTGCGGCCCTTCGAACACCAGCTCGTGCACGCCCCACCGTTCGGTGCGCGCCGCGCCCTGCCCGAAAGCAGGGGTCGCGGCGGCACCGGCGGCGATGAGGCCGGTCTTCAGGATATTGCGGCGCGAGACGCTCATGCCGCGCGTTCCGCGTCGAGCTGCTCGAGCGACTTGCCCTCGTTGCGCGGCGCCCAGACGAAGCCGATCACGCCGCTGATCGCGAGGAAGCCGACCAGGATCCAGGCGAGGGTGTGGAACCCGGTCGCCACCAGCGCCGGCACGAAGAAGCTGAAGATGCCGAGCACGATGCGCACCACCGCGAACATCAACCCCTGCGCGGTCGCGCGCAGTGCGGTCGGGAACATCTCCGAGCTCCACAGCTGGAAGAAGCTCTGCGCGCCGAAGCCGCCACCGACCGACATCAGGAAGACGTGGACGATCGCGAGCGGGAGGGTCAGCGGGAAGATCGCGAGCAGCGCCATGCCGATGACCTGAGTCACCGCCGAGATGCCGAACATCAGCCGCTGGTTCACCTTGTCGGCGAGCTTCATGAAGATGAAGAAGATCGACGCCATGCCGAGCATGAAGCTCAGCGTCTGGACCGCGACCGACACCACCTGGGTCTGGCTGCCGACGGTGCTGAGGATATAGGGGAAGAAAAAGCCGTTGGTGCCGGCCCACAGGTTCCAGAACAGATAGGTGCCCGCCAGGAACGTCATCGAGCCGATATGCTGGCGGGTGAACAGGTCCTGCCAGCGGCCGCGCTGTGCGGTCTCCCCGCTCTTCTGCGCTTCGACCCAGCGCTGGGATTCCTGCATCTTCGAGCGGAGGAAGGTCAGCGCGATGGCGAGGATCGCGAGGTGCGCGAAGATGATGCGCGCGCCGAGCAACCCGAGCTTGTCGAGCACCAGCGCCATCACCAGGACCACGACCGGGCCGAGATACCAGAGCAACTGCGCCACACCGCTATGCTTGCCGCGCTTCTTGTCGGGCGCCATTTCCGCGATCAGCGACCACGAGGCCGGGATGTCCGCGCCAACGGCGAGGCCGACGAGGAAGAAGCCGATGATGACCATCCAGGCGTTCATCGAGAACACCAGCCACAGCATGCCGAACGCGTAGAACAGCATATCGTACTGGTAGATCTTCTTGCGCCCGAGCAGGTCGCACAGCCGCCCGCCGATCAGCGCGCCGATGCCCGCGGCGATCGCATTGGGGCCGAACGCGGCGATCAGCCCGAGCAGGCTGTCGTCGAGTCCATATTCCTTCTTCCACAACGCCAGCGCGACGGCGCCCGCGACAATGGATCCGGCATCGATATAGTTGGCGAGGCCGGCAAGGATGGTGTTCTTCCAGTCCTCCCGATCGGCGGCTGCGCTGCTCATATTATATCTCTCCAGGGCTAGTGGCTTGACCGTTATGTCGTCGCTGCGGCCTCAGCGGAAATCCGAAAAAACAGAGCGGCAGGGGAGGCGCACGGCCTCCCCTGCCAAAGGGGTGCTTCGTCAGAACTTGATGCGGGCACCGGTGTAGAAGCGGCGGCCGATCACGTCGTACACGCCGTTGACGCTGCCCGGCAGGCCACCCCAGACGGGCGGACGCTCGACGTCGAACAGGTTCTTCACGCCCAGGTAGAATTCGAAATGCTCGATCCCGGTGTAGCGGACCTGCATGTCGGTGTAGATCTTCGACCCGATGCGGAAATATTTCTCGTCCGGCACCGATCCGTCCGCCAGACGATAGAGCGTCTGGAAGTTCTCATAGTCGAGTACCTGCGGCGCGATATATTCGGCGCTGACATTGAAGCCGAACTTGTCGTTCTCCCAGCCAAGGCCGGCCGTGATTGCGTCTTCCGGCGTACCCAGCTCACCCTTGGTGTTGTCATAGGGATCGCCGGTCAGCGCACGGAAGCCGTTCTTGAGCAGATGCGTCCATGCCGCCGACAGGTTCGCCGTGCCACCCGCGACTTCGTGCTTGTAGTTCAGCGTGAAGTCGAGGCCGCGGCTGAACGATCCGCCGCTGTTGACCAGCGCACGCACCACCTGCTCGACCGAGCCGGTGCTGTACGCGCCCGAGGCACCGGCGCGACGCGTGACGAACTGGCAGAAATCGGCCAGCCCCTCGCGGTAGCATTTGTTGAGCACCGTCGCGGCGGAGACGCGGCTGATCGCGTTTTCGAGCTTGATGTCGAAATAATCGACGGTGAGGGTGAGGTTGCGCAGCGCGTGGATCGAACGCGGATTGATCACCGCACCGATCGTCAGCGTCTTGCCGGTCTCTTCCTGGATGTTCGGGTTGTTGGCGGAGATGCCGCCGACGCCCGCGAGATCCGCCTGGGTGAGCGTGAACGATCCGTTCGCCGCGATGTTGGCGGCGATGCCCGGCACCGCGCGGCAGTTGTCGGCCAGCGCGCCGGTCGTGGTCGCGGTGATGCCCTGGCACGGATCGGTGATCGAGATGATGCCGGCCTGCTGCGCGGCGAACAGCTCGCCGATATTGGGCGCGCGGGTCGCGTGGGCATAGACAGCGCGAAGGCGGATGTCCTCGATCGGCGACCATTCGCCGCCGACGTTCCAGGCATAGAAGGTGCCGACGGTCGAATAGTCGGACATGCGGCCCGCCGCGCGCAGCGTCAGGTTCTGGAAGAAGGGCGTGTCCGACAGGATCGGCACGACGATTTCGCCATAGGCTTCCTTGACGTCGAACTTGCCGGCGGTGTCCGTCATCTGGACATAGCCGTTGCGCGCCGCGTTGGTCAGCGGATCGAAGATGTCGCGGCTTTCTTCCTTGCGGTACTCGGCGCCCACCGCGACCTGCACCGGGCCGGCGGGAAGCTGGAACAGCGTGCCGGTCAGGTTGGCCGCCGCGACGTGCATCTGCTGCTTGGAATAGCGGCTCATGCTCGTCTTGATGTACTTGATCGCGTCGGCGGAAATGCGGCTCGATCCGTCGGCGTTCAGGCCATAGACGTCGATCGGAACGCAGCCCTGCGCGCGTGCCGACGCGTTGACGCACACCGCTTCGTTGCGATTGCCGTCATTGTCATAGTCATAGACGTCGGGGATCGCCTGCAGCGCTTCGGCAAGGTTGTACAGGTTCGCCAGGCCGCTCATCGACTGGTTCTGCTTGGTGAAGCCGTATTGGTAATAGGCGTCGAACTTCCAGCTGCTGCCCAGATCGACCGTACCGCCGAGCACGACGCGGAAATTGTCGCGCTCGGTCGGGATGGTGCGCGTGCCGCCGTCGAACATCGTCGTGCGCAGCAGGAAGCTCAGATCCTTCGAACTGATCGCGTCGTTGGCGTTGCGGTTGGTTGCCGCGGCGAACACTGCGGCCGGCACCAGCGGGTTGGCGAGGCGGCGAACGTCCGCCGCGTTGGTCGGGTTCGCGACCATGAACTCGATCGGGTAGAAGCCGCCATTGCCCGGGAAGGCGCCCAGCGCGCTGTCGGTGCGCATCGGCGATGCTTCCATCCGGCCCTTGCTGAGCACGTTGGTATAGGTGACTTCCGAGAAGACGTTGACGTTGTCGCTCACGTCATAGTTGAGGCGGGCCGCGAAGGTGTAACGCTCCGACGGTGCGGCGAGGAGCTTGTACTGCTCGCGGTTATAGCCGTCGGTCGCCGCGTTGTACGCGCGGAAGCTGCCGTCGGGATTGATGATGCGGTTGGTCTGGCTGCCGATCACGAACACCCCGCCCCCGCCGACGTTCGACGGGTTGTAGAACGGCGTGAACAGGTTCTGCGCGGCGGTCAGGTTGGTCGCGCTGTTGCCGGCGACGCGCTGCGTGGTGCCAAGGCTGGTATAGTCGTAGCGCGAGAAGTCGCGGCCGTCATTCTCGACCACGCCTTCGTTCACATAGCCGCCATAGACCATGATGTTGCCGCGGCCGTCGGCGAAGTTCGCGCCGTAGGTCGCGTTGGCGACGAACTGACGGTCGTCGCCACGCTCGGAAATGCCGCCCTGGACGTTGAGCTGAAGGCCTTCGTACTTCTTCTTGTAGATGAAGTTGACGACACCCGCGACCGCGTCCGAACCATAGACCGCCGAGGCACCGCCGGTGAGCACGTCGACGCGCTCGATGAACGGGGTCGGGATCATCGACAGGTCGACCTGCGCGGTGCCGGGCACGCCGGCGACCGAGCGGCGGCCGTCGATCAGCACCAGCGTGCGGTCGGCGCCGAGGTTACGCAGGTTGACGGTGGCGAGGCCCGGGCTGGTGCTCGCGCCGTTGGTGGTGCGGCTCTGCCCGGGAATGCCGACGGCGGGGTTCTGCTGCAGGGCTTCCTGCACGTTGACGACGCCGCTGTTTTCCAGCGCCTGTGCGGTGACCACCTGAAGCGGGCTGGGTGAGGTCAACGCGGGCGAGGCGATACGGCTGCCCGTGACGACGACTTCCTGCTCGGCTTCGGCTGCCGGCTGGCTCGCGGGCGCGTCCTGTGCGTGCGCGGCGGCGGCGAACAGCGTGAGCGCGCTTGCGCTCGTCATCAGCAGTCCCTGACGGCCTCCGCGTGACAGATTGAGTCCTGCAACGTTCATTTCCCCACTCCTTCCCTTGTTTCGAAACGGGCCTGGGTTCGGCCCCGATCATCGGGCGGTAGTCCGCCTCTCTGTCCTTGTTCTGTTGTGCTCAGCCCGGCGGCGCGCGGTCGGCGCGCGCGACAACATCGGCGACGCTCTCGCGCCAGCTACGGCGGATCGCGCCGCGGGCTTCCGCTGCGAGCTTCGGCTCGAAGCGATCGGCCGCGGCTATGCCGGCGTCGTCGGCAAGGCCGAGCGCCTGCGCGGCCATGTGTGCGACGCCGAGCGCGCTTGCTTCCGCAATTTCGGGCCGCACGATGGCGCGGCCGGTGAGATCGGCGAGCAACTGCGCGAGCAGGGCGTTGCGTGCCGCGCCGCCGTCGATCGACAGTTCGGGCAACGCGGTGTCGAGATCCGCGGCGATCGCGTCGAGCACGTCGCCGATCTGGAGCGCGATCGCCTCCAGCGTCGCGCGGGCGATATGCGCGGGGCGCGTGCCGAGCGTCATGCCGCTGATCGTGCCGCGCGCACCGGTCTGCCAGTGCGGCGCGCCGAGACCGGCGAGCGCGGGAACGAAGACCACACCGGCGCTGTCCTCGACACTTGCGGCAAGATCGGTGAGCGCCTGTTCGTCGGCGAGGCCGAGCAAGGCGGTCGCGAACGCCGCGGCATGGCCCGAGACCGAGATATTGCCCTCGATCGCGTGCTGCGCGCCGCTTGCCGTGCGGCTCCAGGCGATCGTGCTCGAAAGGCCGTGCGACGAACGCACGCGGCCTGCGGTGGCCGCCATCAGCGAGCTGCCGGTACCGATCGTCGCCTTGACCCGGCCCGGCGCGTGGATGCCGTGCGCGAACAATGCGGCATGGCTATCGCCCAGCACCACCTGAACCGGCGTGCCCGCCGGCAGCGCGGTGAGGCCCGGGGCAACGCTGCCGAAGCCGCTGTCCGAAGCCGCGATGTGCGGCAGGATGGCGAGCGGCACGTCGAAGATGCGCGCCAGCTCGGGATCCCAGCCGAGCGTGTCGAGGTTGAACAGCTGGGTGCGCGAGGCGTTGCTGTGGTCGGTCGCATGGACCTGTCCGCCGGTGAGGTTCCACAACAGCCAGCTATCGATCGTTCCCGCCTTGATCTCGCCGGCTGCCGCGCGGTCGCGGGCGCCGGGGATCTCGTCGAGCAGCCAGGCGATCTTGGCGGCGGGGAAGAGCGGATCGATGCCAAGGCCGCTGCGCGAGACGATAGCGTCCTCGAGCCCCGCATTGCGCAGTGCGGCGCAGCGCTCGGCCGAGCGCGCGCATTGCCAGATCACCGCCGGGGCGATCGGACGGCCCGTCGCGGCCTCCCACAGCACCACCGTCTCGCGCTGGTTGGAGATGGCGAGCGCGGCGATCCGGGCGTCGGGCGCGGCGGCGACCAGCTCGGCGATCAGCGCGGCGACCGCTTCCCAGATGTCCGACGCCGATTGTTCGGCCCAGCCCGGTTGCGGATAGGTCACCTGCATCGGCCGCGAACGCGACAGCAGCACCGATCCGTCGGGCGCGACGAGCAACGCCTTGGTGTTGGTCGTGCCCTGATCGATGGCAAGGATGACCGGACCGGACATCAGGCGGCCTTGCTTCCCAGCAGTTCGCGTGCGGCGGCGGCGATGCCGTCTGCGGTCAGGCCGAAACGCTCCATCAGCCACGCCGCCGAACCGGTCGGCAGGAAGCCGGGAAAGCCCAGCATCCGCATCTTCACCGGGCTGTGCTGCGCGCAATATTCGGCGATGGCGCCGCCAAGACCGCCATGCGCCAGTGCTTCCTCGGCGGTGACGATCGCCCCGGTCTGCGCCGCGGCGGCGACAAGCGCCTTATCGAGCGGCGACACGGTCGCCATATTGATTACACGCGCCGCAATGCCTTCGGCGGCCAGCGCTTCGGCGGCGGCGAGCGCGCGATGCACCAGCGTGCCGTTGGTGACGATGGCGATGTCGTTGCCCTCGCGCAGCACTTCGCCCTTGCCGATTGCGAAGGCCGCGCCCTCGGGGCGTTCCAGCGCGGGCACGGGCATGCGGCTGATCTTGATATAGACCGGGCCGTCATATGCGGCGGCGGCCTTGATCGCCTCGGCGGTCTCCCACGGGTCGGCGGGGACGATCACGGTGAGCTTGTCGATCGCGCGCAGCCAGGCGACGTCCTCGATGCTGTGGTGCGTCGCGCCGAGCTCGCCATAGGCGACGCCCGAGGAGATGCCGCACAGCTTCACATTCTGCTGGCTGTACGCGCAGTCGGCCTTGATCTGCTCCATCGCGCGCGCGGTCAGGAAGCAGCCGGCGCCGCTGACGAACGGAATCTTGCCGCCATTGGCGAGACCGGCGCCGACGCCGACCATATTCTGTTCGGCGATGCCAACATTGATCAGGCGATCGGGGAACCGCTCGCGGAACTTGCCGAGCTTGGACGAGCCGACGGAGTCATTGACCACCGCGACGATGCGGCTGTCATTGGCGGCGAGTTCCTCGATCGTGCGGACATAGGCGTCGCGGCAATCGAACAGGCCAGCGGGTGCTGCTGCGGCGGCCATCAGTTCATCTCCGCTTCGAGTTCGGCAATCGCCTGGGCGTATTGCTCGGCATTGGGCACGCCGTGGTGCCAGCCGGCCTGGTCGCGCATGAAGCTGACGCCCTGACCCTTGTGCGTGTCGGCGATGATGACGAGGGGCTTGCTGCGTGGCTCGGCCGCCCGGTCGAAGGTTTCGAGCAGCGCCGTGTGGTCGTGGCCATCGACCCCGACCACTTCCCAGCCGAATGCGCGCCATTTGTCGGCAAGCGGTTCGAGGCCGTTGGTGTCTTCGGTCCCCGCGCCCTGCTGCAGCCGGTTGCGATCGACGATGACGGTCAGATTGCCAAGGCCGCGGTGTCCGGCGAACATCGCCGCTTCCCACATGCTGCCTTCCTGCAGCTCGCCGTCGCCGGTGAGCGCGAAGACGCGATAGTCCGCCTTGTCGATCTGCCCCGCGACGGCGATGCCGACCGCGACCGGCAGACCATGGCCCAGCGGGCCGGTGTTGGTCTCGACACCCGGGAGGTAGGTCCGGTTCGGGTGACCGTTGAGTCGCGACTCGGGCTGGAGATAGGTTTCGAGTTCTTGCTCAGCGAAGAAACCTGCCCCCGCCAGCGCTGTGTAGAGCGCGCCGGTGCAATGCCCTTTGCTCATCACGAAACGGTCACGATCCGGCGCAGTTGGAGCGGAACCTTCGATGCGAAGAATGTCGAAATAAAGGGTGGCAATGATATCGGCAGACGAAAGGTCGCCGCCGGGGTGTCCCTGGCCGGCCTCGACGATCATGCGGAGCAGCCGACGGCGCATCCAGTTCGCGCGGCCGCGGACATCCGCGGCACGCTTTTCCAGCGTGCGCCCAGCGGTATCCCGGCTCTCCAGTCCGACTCTACTCATACCCTCTCCTGCCCGCCGGATAGCGGATGTTGAAATTGAACGCAATAATAGTCATATTATATGCGATATCGTTCGAAGTTTCGAATATTTTCGTTTTCTATCGATATGGGTAAAAATTGACAAGAGCCGAAAGGCTGCGATAGCTATGGGAGAGGGTCCGAATGGTCCCGAATGGGCGCCAAATCAGGCAGATAGGCAGGAGCGGGGATGTCGGAATCGTTCAGCCAGGTCGTTTCCCGCGACGCAGCCTGTCTGGCGGCGCACGCATGAGCGGTGAGCGGCGGGCGCGGATGCTCGGTGAGGCGCGCCGGAACAAGATTCTCGAATGGCTTCAGGAAGAAGGCAGCGCGCGCGTGCGCAGCCTGGCCGAGGCATTCGGCGTGTCCGAAGTCACCGTTCGCCAGGATCTCGAGAAGCTCGAGGCGGACGGCCATATCGTCCGCGAGCATGGCGGCGCGTTCTTGAAGTCGGTGACGCAGCAGGTGCGCGCGATGGCGCTCCAGCATCACGAGAACATGGATGCCAAGCAACGCATCGGCCGCGCCGCGGCGGCGCTGGTCGGCGATGGCGAGAGCATCATCCTCGATTCGGGCTCGACCACGACCGAGGTCGCGGCGCAGCTGACCGGCCGGCGCGATATGACCGTCATCACCAACGCGCTCAACATCGCGCTGATGCTGGGGGCGGAGCCGGGCTTCGACATCCATATGACCGGCGGCCATTTCAAGGCGCCGACGCTGTCGCTGTCGGGCGATCGATCGGCCGACTATTTCCGCGGGCTGTTCGTCCAGAAGCTGTTCCTGGCGACCGCGGCGATCGATCTGGAGGCCGGTCTCACCTATCCGGCACTGTCCGATATCCCGGTCAAGCGCGCGATGATCGAGGCGGCGGAGAAGGTCATCCTCGTCGCCGATTCGAGCAAGATCGGGCAGCGCTCGTTCACCGCGCTGGGCGGGATCGGGCTGGTGCACATGCTGGTGACCGACGCGGACATCCGCGACGAAGACCGTGCCGCGATCGAGGCGGCCGGCGTCGAGGTGCTGGTCGCCTGAATCCTTCCGGCGCCGCGATGCGCCGCACACCTTTGCAACAAGGATCGAACACGTGAGCAATCAGAAATACGGCGCCGGGATCTGGCACTTCGCGACCTTTGTCGATCGCTACGCGACCGACGGCTATGGCCCCGCGCGTTCGCTGATCGAGATGATCGACATCGCCGGGCAGGTCGAAGACCTGTCGGTGGTCGACATCAACTATCCCTTTGTCGATCCCAGCCTGTCGCTCGACACGGTCGAGGAAGCGCTCAAGCGCAACAACCTCTCGGTCATCGGCATCACGCCGGAGATCTACACGCGCCAGTTTTCCAAGGGCGCCTTCACCAACCCCGATCCGGGCATCCGCCGCCTCGCGAACGAGATGTGCAACGACGCCGCCAACGTCGTGCGCCGCTTTGGCGCCGACTATGTGAAACTGTGGCCGGGGCAGGATGGCTGGGACTATCCGTTCCAGGTCGACCACCGGAAGCTGTGGCAGATGAGCGTCGAGGGTATCGGCGAACTCGCCAGCCAGAATCCCGATCTCAACTTCGTGATCGAATACAAGCCGCGCGAGCCGCGTTGCCATATGAGCTATGACAGCGTGTCGCGCACGCTGCTCGGCATCGAGCGGATGGGGCTGCCCAATGTCGGCATCCTGCTCGACTTCGGTCATGCGCTGTACGGTGGTGAGAGCCCGGCGGATTCGGCGCAGCTTGCGATCGACCATGGGCGGTTGTTCGGCATGGACGTGAACGACAATTTCCGCGGCTGGGACGACGATCTGATGGCCGGATCGGTGCACCCGATCGAGCTGTTCGAATTCTTCTACACGCTGCGCAAGAACAAGTGGGAGGGCGTGTGGCAGCTCGACCAGTTCCCGTTCCGCGAGGATTCGATCGCGGTCGCCAACGGCGCGATCAGCTTCCTCAAGGGGATCGAGCGCGCGCTCGACAAGCTCGACTTCGAGGCGATGCAGGACGCGCAGGACCGGCAGGACGCGGTGACCGCGTTGCGGCTCGCGCGCGAAGCCCTGTTCACTTCCTTCTGATGCGGCCGGTCTCCGCCCTCGCGTTGCTCGCGTGCGCGGGGCCCGCCTTCGCGCAGAGCGAAATCCCCAAGGTGCCCGCCTTTCCGGGCGCCGAAGGGGCCGGTCGTTTCTCCGAAGGCGGGCGCGGCGGGCGGGTGATCGCGGTCACCAACCTCAACGACTCCGGCCCGGGCAGCCTGCGCGCGGCGCTGGAGGCGGAGCGGCCGCGCACGGTGGTGTTTCACGTCTCGGGCACGATCGCGCTCAAGACCGACATCGTCGTCACCAACGGGCGGCTGACCATCGCCGGACAGACCGCGCCGGGCGACGGCATCACCATCCGCGACCGCTCGCTCGATATCGCCGCGAACGATGTCGTGGTGCGCTACATCCGCGCACGACTCGGAGCGGTGTCGGGGACACAGCAGGACGCGATCACCGTCACCAAAGGGCGTCGGATTATCCTCGACCATGTCTCGGCAAGCTGGTCGATCGACGAGACGCTGTCGGCCTCGGCGCATTACGACAAGCCGGGCGACGGGGTGTGGGACCTCACCGTGCAGTGGTCGATCATCGCCAATTCGCTGCGCAAGTCGAACCACGACAAGGGCGAGCATGGCTTCGGCAGCCTGATCCGCGCGGCGCGCGGCGCGAAGATCAGCTGGCATCACAATCTCTGGGCCAACCATCTCGACCGGATGCCGCGCCCGGGCAACTACTCGCTGCCGAGCGAGGACGGTCAGGGTGCGGTGTTCGAGTTCCGCTCCAACGTCTTCTACAATTGGGGCAAGGATCGCGCCGGCTATAATTACGACGTCTCGACCCACGCCCGCTACAATTTCATCGACAACAGCTATGTTGCCGGGCCGGACAGCAAGGGCAGCATCGCGTTCGACGAGCAGAACCAGCTCGCGCGCGCCTTCTGGTCGGGCAACAGCATGAACGGTGCGGTCCCGGCGGACCAGAAGACGCTGGTGAAGGGCAATATCCCGGTCGGTTATTGGCTCGATTCCCCGCTCGATGTCGGCGCGGTGGCGGCGGATCCGGCACCGCACGCCTATGAGCGGGTGCTGGCGGGCGCGGGGGCGTCGATGGTGCGCGATGCAGTCGATCTCAAGATCGTAGCGGGGGTGCGCGGCAAGACCGGGCGGATCATCGACAATGAAGCGCAGGACGGCGGCTGGCCGGCGCTGCGCTCGGGCACCGCGCCGCTCGACAGCGACAATGACGGCATGCCCGATGCCTGGGAACGCGTGCGCGGCCTCGATCCCGCGCGCGCCGACGGGGCTGCGGATCGCAATCGCGACGGCTACAGCAATCTCGAAGAGTATCTGAACGAACTTGCCGCCGGAAAGGGTGCCGCATGATCATCGCATCGTCCCATGATTTCGAGAAGGCTGCGCGGCGGCGGGTGCCGCGCTTCCTGTTCGAATATGCCGAGGGCGGCGCCTATGACGAGGTGACGCTGGCGCGGAACGTCAGCGATCTCGCCTCGGTGAAGCTGCGCCAGCGTGTGCTCAAGGATGTCGCCAACGTCGATCTGCGGACGACGCTGTTCGGGCGTGAGATCGCGTTGCCGGTTGCGCTCGGCCCGGTCGGGATCAGCGGCATGTACGCCCGCCGTGGCGAAGTGCAGGCGGCGCGTGCGGCGAAGGCTGCGGGCATTCCCACCTGCCTGTCCACCGTCTCGATCTGCCCGCTGGAGGAAGTGGCGAAAGCGGCCGATCCCTTCTGGTTCCAGCTCTATGTGATTCGGGACCGCGGGTTCATGCGCGACCTGATTGCGCGCGCGAAGGAGGCTGGTGCGGAGGCGATGGTGTTCACCGTCGACATGCCGATTCCCGGCGCGCGCTATCGCTCGGAACATTCGGGCATGGCCGGACCCAATGCGCCGCTGCGTCGCGTGTTGCAGGCGATGGGCAAGCCGCGCTGGGCGTGGGACGTCGGACTGATGGGCCGTCCGCACACGCTCGGCAATCTGCTCCCGGTGCTCGGCAAGGACAGCGGGCTCAACGACTATATGGGCTGGCTCGGCAAGAACTTCGATCCGTCGATCCAGTGGAAGGATCTCGACTGGATCCGCGCCGAATGGGATCGCCCACTGATCATCAAGGGCATTCTCGACCCCGAGGACGCGCGTGAGGCTGCGGCGATCGGTGCCGACGGCATCGTCGTGTCCAATCATGGCGGGCGTCAGCTCGACGGCGTGTTGTCGAGCGCCCGCGCGCTCCCGCCGATCGCCGATGCGGTCGGGGACAGGCTCACCGTGCTGGCCGACGGTGGCATCCGTACCGGGCTCGATGTCGTGCGGATGCTGGCGCTGGGCGCGCATGGTGTGCTGCTCGGCCGCGCCTGGGTCTATGCGCTGGCGGCACAGGGCGAGGCGGGGGTTACGAAACTGCTCGAGCTGATTGCCAAGGAAATGAAGGTCGCGATGACGCTGACCGGGGTCAACCGGATCGGAGCGATCGATCGCTCGATCCTGGCGGAGGATGTGAAGTGAAGCTTCTTGAAGGCAAGACCGTATTGGTGACCGGCGGATCGACCGGGATCGGCCGTGCCGCGGCGATCGGCGCCGCGCAGCATGGCGCGAACGTCGCGATCAACTATGCGTCGAGCGACGACAAGGCCGCCTCGTGCGTCGCCGAGATCGAGGCGCTGGGTCAGCGCGGCCTGGCGGTGAAGGGCGATGTCGCCTTGCCCGAGACCGCGACCGATTTCGTCAGCAAGGCGGTCGAGGCGTTCGGGCGGGTGGACGTGATGGTCTCGAACGCCGGCATCTGCCCGTTCCACGCGTTTCTCGACATGCCGGTCGAGACGGTCGACCGCACCTTCCGCGTCAACCTCCATGGTGCCTATTACATGGTGCAGGCCGCGGCGAACCAGATGGTCAAGCAAGGTGAAGGCGGTGCCATCGTCGCCGTGTCGTCGATTTCGGCTCTGGTCGGCGGCGAGTTCCAGACCCACTACACCCCGACCAAGGCGGGGGTGCATTCGCTGATGCAGTCGGCCGCGATCGCGCTCGGTAAGTACGGCATCCGCTGCAACTCGGTGCTGCCCGGCACGATCCTGACCGAGATCAACAAGGACGATCTCGCCGATCAGGACAAGCGCGACCGCATGACTACGCGCATCCCGCTCGGCCGCCTTGGCGAGTCCGAGGATCTGGCCGGGCCGATCGTCTTCCTCGCCTCCGACATGGCGGCCTATGTCACCGGTGCGGCGCTGCTCGTCGATGGCGGCGCGTTCGTGAACCTGCAGTAGGGCCGGCCGTGTCGCTCGTCATGCCTCCGCCCGATGCCGCGACGCTGGCGCGGCGGGCGGAGATCGTGGCGGCGATGCGAAAGATCGTGCCGGGCGAAGGCGTGATCGACGAGATCGAGGCGCTGCGGCCCTATGAGTCCGACGCGCTCACCGCCTATGCGCAAATCCCGCTGCTGGTGGTGCTGCCGGAGACGGTGGAACAGGTCGCGTCGATCCTGCGCTGGTGCCACGCCAACCGGGTGAAGGTGGTGCCGCGCGGCGCGGGCACCTCGCTCTCTGGCGGCGCGCTGCCGCTCGCCGACGGCGTGCTGCTCGGCATGGCCAAGTTCAACCGCGTTCTCGACATCGACTATGCCGATCGCGTCGCGGTGGTGCAGCCGGGCGTCACCAACCTCGCCATTACCCGTGCCGTCGAGGATGCGGGCTTCTACTACGCGCCCGATCCGTCGAGCCAGATTGCCTGCACCATCGGCGGTAACGTCGCCGAGAATTCGGGCGGGGTGCATTGCCTCAAATACGGCCTCACCACCAACAATGTGCTGGGCGTCGAGCTGGTGACGATCGAGGGCGAGGTGGTACGTCTCGGCGGGCGCGGACTCGAGCCGGCCGGGCTCGACCTGCTCGGGGTGATCGTCGGGTCCGAAGGGCTGCTCGGCGTGGTCACCGAAGTCACCGTGCGCATCCTGCCGCGGCCCGAAACCGCCAAGGCACTGCTGATCGGCTTCCCCGATGTCGAGAGCGCCGGGGTCTGCGTCGCGCAGGTGATCGCCGCGGGGATCATCCCGGCGGGCATGGAGATGATGGACAAGCCCGCGATCCACGCGGCCGAGGCGTTCGTCAACGCCGGCTACCCACTCGATGTCGAGGCATTGCTGATCGTCGAGCTCGACGGGCCGGGCGCTGAATGCGGGCATCTGACCGGCGAGGTCGAAGCCATCGCGCGGGCCAATGGTGCGGTGTCGGTACAGGCGTCGCGCGACGATGCCGAGCGGGCTTTATTCTGGGCGGGGCGCAAGGCCGCGTTCCCGGCTGCCGGCCGCATCTCGCCCGATTATTATTGCATGGACGGCACGATCCCGCGGCGGCGATTGCCCGAGGTGCTGACGCGGATGAAGGCGCTGTCGGAGCAGTACGGCCTCGGCGTCATCAACGTCTTCCATGCCGGGGACGGCAATCTCCACCCGCTGATCCTCTACGACGCCAATCAGCCCGGCCAGCTCGAACAGGCCGAGGCGTTCGGCGCGGATATCCTCAAGCTGTGTGTTGAGGTCGGCGGGGTGCTGACCGGTGAACATGGTGTCGGGGTCGAGAAGCGCGATCTGATGCACACGATGTTCTCGAAGGCGGACCTTGCCCAGCAGCAGCGCGTCAAATGTGCCTTCGATCCGGAACTGCTGCTCAACCCCGGCAAGATGTTTCCGGAGCTGCACCGCTGCGCGGAGTTGGGCCGCATGCATGTCCATCGCGGGCAGGTGCCGTTCCCCGAACTCCCGCGCTTCTGATGGTCGCGACCCTCGCCCCAATCCCCACCGTCACCCCGCCCTTGTGCCGGGGTCCACTTCACCGCACGTTCCGCACGTCGTTTCGAACCGCACCCACCGCTTCCCGGTGGACCCCGGCACAAGGGCGGGGTGACGGTGGGGATTGGGG
>Ga0247823_10000367_pt1 | contig 39288 bp, 36 predicted proteins | sample 13C_PalmiticAcid_2_FD_192426 | JGI IMG/M metagenome (GOLD analysis project Ga0247823, IMG submission 192426) | Soil microbial communities from agricultural site in Penn Yan, New York, United States - 13C_PalmiticAcid_Day30 | ecosystem: Environmental > Terrestrial > Soil > Agricultural land... | reverse complement strand
GTGTTGGAGCTGCTGGAGGCGGTGAGGCGGGATGAGAAAGTGGCGCGCGCGGCGAGGTACGGGGACCCGAATAAAGTGCGGGACGGGGTGCTGGCGCGCGCGGGGGACGAGATGGCTGCGCTGGCGGCAAGGGTGCGAGTGCGGCCGGACGAGGTCGAGGAGAAGACGGCCGAGATGTTCAATGCGGCGTTGTATGTGGCGGCTGCGGCGGCGTTGGCGAAGGAGGGGAAGCAGCCCAAGGTTGATTTCTTTTTGATGTGAGTCTTGTCTATCATGTCTGCGTGGTATGGGAGTTGGGCGTTCAGGGGTATTTATTGACTGACGACAGGCACGACGTCAACGCGAGCCCCATCTTTGTCACGCTCAACGCCCAGGACTGGATCCCGGCCGAGACCAAGGCGCGGTTGCTGGAGTGGAAGATCCGCATGGACCTGCTCCAGTATGCTGCCCGTGGTGTGCCAGAGCTGTCTGTCGAGAAGCTCGCGGGTTACCAACCAAAAAAGCCCGAGACGGGAGGATCGCTGGAAGGTATGGCAGCACAACCATCGACCCCGAGTGTGGCCGCTGACTCGTCAACAACAGAGATCATTGCTCGCCTGCATACCTTCCTTGATGACGGCCATGCCATCAAGCTGGGGCGGGCAACGGTAGTCTGCCACAATCTCTGCAAGAAGTATGAAGACGCAGGCAGCAAATGGCTAAAAATCAAGGGAGATGATGTGTGGAAGAACATTTGCCATCTCATTGTCGATTCGGTCGAGGCACCAGGAGACCATTGGGTGCGCAGCGCTGGCTTTGACGAGGCGTGGAAGGTATGTTCAGTGATACGCATGGCCAAGTTGGGCAAGCTAACTGGAACAGAACATGCCGGACGTCTAGTCCCAGCCGAGGCTGTGAGAGGTCTGGAACCGGTGGCTGCGGCTAGGAGAACGAGTTCGGGTGGGAAGCACAAAATGTTATTGGGAGCAACACCTGGCCAAGCACGTGGTATCGACCTGTATTCCGAACGCCTTCCTATGCCTGCCTATTCTAGCCCAATCCATTCCTCCTCGCTTTCCATGTCTTCCTGCATGATATCATGTATTGTCACCTCCTTCGACGAGGGCAGCGACTTCATTCCCTGGTCTTCGACCCCACCCAGCTCGCCACTCGCCGGTTTGTCCCTCGCCTGGCCGAGCAGGTAATCCACCATGTAGACATTTTCATCGGCGAGCCGCCTGACTTCCTCCTTCATCTTTGCGACCGCGCGCGCCACAATCCGGAGCTCCACATCCACCTTGCCCCGGTTGGTCGTCAGCCACGCGCCGTGCTTGTCCACCAGCGCCTTGATCCAGAGCAGGCAGAACTCGACGTGCGGCGACTGCTCGGTCTGTGCAGCCACATATCGCAGGAGCCGCGCCACGTACACCGTCGGGAAGTGCTCGACAACCAGCCCGATATCCGTGTACGGGATGGCCTGGAAGACACGCTGGATCAGGCCGGCCTCGTTCAAGCGGAACGCCATGACCAGCGCCTTGAGGTAGTCCTTCTCCTGCTCGAGAACCGCGAGCGTCGATGCCGGCGTGATCTCCATGTTCAGGTCGAATGGGTCGAACTGCACGGTGCTGTCAAGGCTGTAAATCAACAACCCTTCGGTTGATGCCGCGCAGAAAGATGTGCCGCTCGGCGAGAACCCGATACCTGTTACCCTCACTTCCGGCATCTTCCTCCTCGCTGAAGGGTCGCCACGTTTTGAACCAGGCAATGACCTGTCGATCCGGTCCTCCAGGTCGGATGCGTCGCCCTGGTCGTCCAGGAGCCCAGACGGCCCTGCTTCCGTGATAAGTTTGCTGTTGAGGAACTCTTGAGTGCCCGAGAGCGAGAGGTTGACGCTCACGGTAAACTTCTTGAGAAGCACCATAGTGGTCACCGAGTACAGGCAGATGTACTTGCTGTTTCCACCAGCCAGGAGGCACGAGCCGTCCATGCTGTAGCGGATCGTGTTGAAGCTCTTGGTCCCCGCCACGTTTGCCGCAGCCCTGCGGTCTGTGATCCTGCGGCCGCCTGAAACATCACGGCGGCCGTCGACGCCGGACACCTGTTGGGCTTCCGAGACGGACCAGAATGATAATTGGCCATCAAGCGTGGAGATGGCCACCTGAAGCGAGTCTGGCCTGAACGCAATGTCCAAGACATCTGACTGCAGCTGCAGAGGCTCGCTGGTTTGTGTCCTGTTGAAGATGGACCATATCCTCGCTGTCCTGTCCCAACTGCCGCTAACCAGGAGGCCGCCGTTCGGAGCAAACGCAAGCGACGAGACCGGCCCTTCGTGGCCGGACAGCCGGTCAAGCAGCTGCCCTGTCTGGACGGACCAGATATGGATGTCGAAGGAATCGATCGAACCCGCCGCGACCACTTCACCGCTGGGGTCGACCGCCATGCAGGAAAAGGACAGCCTTTCAGGGGCCGTAAAGGTCCTGAAGTTTCTGTACCTGATCAAATCCCACGCCCTGATCGACCCGTCCAAACTCGCCGTGAAGAGGACGTTGCCCTTCTTTGCAAACTCGCAGGCGGTGATACCGCTTGTGTGCTCGGTAAAGGTCACAATGCAGAAGCCAGACTCAATATCCCACACTTTAATCTTGCCGTCGTCTGCTGTCGTAACGATCCGCTGACCGTCAGGAGAGTAAACGAGAGCATTCATGGCGTCAAAGTGCCCCTGCTGCTTGAGGATGTACGACTCGGACTGCCACTCCCACACCAAAAGCTGGCCCAGTTTTGACGCGCCGAACGCCAGCCACTCCCCGCTCTTGTTGATCGTCACGAAGTCGATCTCGTTCTGCGAGATGCTGAGCGTGTGGATCATGTTGAAGTCGGGCATCTCGTAGAGCCCAAAGATTCCGTTGGAGAAGCCCGCCACAAGCAGGTTCGATTCGGGGTGGAAGGCAGCGCATCGGAGAGTCGCCGAGTTTTGCATGAAGTAGTGGCGGTTGACGATCCTCCACTGCATGTCCGACGCGTCCACCATCTCGTCGTCTTCCTGCCCGGGCTTTGCTGTGTACTGCCAGTCAAACACGGCGCCATCCTTGCTGACGGTGTAGATGGTTTCCTGGTCCTTGGAGAACCAAGCACCCACCACGCCCTGCCTGTGCCCTGACAAGACGGTGGGCGTGAACCCTTCCTCCCGATTTAAGCTCCATATCCTCGCCGTCAAGTCCTTCGAGGCGCTCAGGAAGAACCTCGAGTCGCTCGACCACTCGATATGCCGGACATCGTCAAAGTGTTGTGTGTGGGTGTGGTGGCGTACGAAAGGCGCAAACTCGAGGTCGCCCTCGGCATTCGAGTCGGGTGTCGACGGAACGTGCCAGACCTCGATTTTCCGCCCCAATCCGACCACAAAGTACCGCCCCGATGGCGAGAAGGAGAGAGCCGTCACTTTCGACTTGAAGGAGAAGTGGTAGAGCACAACGCGCCGCGGGACGTGGGTCAGCACGGCTTGGCCATCTTCGTCGATCGAGAGCAGGAGATTGCCCTGCGGGGTCAGGCCGATCCTCGAGATGTTCTTTCGGTGTGCAAAGGGGAGGGTGTAGGACTTGTTACTGGTTCCCAGTCAGCACATATCAAAGTAGCTTTTTGACCGAAGGGAGACGCATACTCGACGAGGTTGAAGACAGTGACCCTGTTGCCGACGGGCGAGTACAAATGGGTGCCGTCTGGGCTGAACAGCAGGTTGCCCTGGCAGTAGACTGTTCCAAGCAGGTTGGAGAATTTGAAGTCTGTCTTCATGGTCGCCGCTGGTCCATTTCCCAACCCAAGATGTCAACCAAGTTATCAACCTTGCAGCAGAGAGCCAATCGCCAAGTGGGATATCGCCAGTGCTCGCCGCCAAAAATTCTCGGACTCTTTGGGAACTTTTTAGCGGGGCCGGCGAATTCTTTCTCCTCAGTCCCGACGCCCATCCTGACCCATCCAGGCCAGGGGCTTGGCAAAGGGACCCTTGGCCCCCGCCCATTCGGGTTAGGACTGGGGAAAGTGGAAAAGGGGAGCACGATCCACCCAATTTTAAGCGTTTGCCGTGTCGCAGGTGCTCCGTGCACGACAGCTCCCGCTGCCAGTGGCCTGGAAATTTGACGGCCAAATTCCCCTGAAGCACAAGCTCCCGCTGTCTCCATCTCTCGGTGAACTCCAATCCACCGCCTCACGCTTCCTCCTCCCGCGATATCCCTTCCCAATTGTCCTCACTGCTGTTTTGGCAGTCGATTTTTGATACCCTCATCCGTTTTATTCGTTTCGAGCAATAATCAAGGCAGCTCACCATGGCTCCTGCCACCGCTGAGAGCGCCTCGCCGATTGGCATTGCCAACCTGCCGAACCAGCGGCACAAGATTGTCGCTAAGAGGGGTGCCGCGTTTACGATCATGGTCAGGACTATGGGTCTCTCGGGGTTGCAGCTGTTTCTGACCTCCTGTTAGGTTGCTGGCGAGTCCGGACTGGGCAAGACGACCTTCATCAACACGCTCTTCTCCACCACTATCAAGAACTACGCCGATCACAAGCGCCGGCACCAGAAGCAGATCGACAAGACGGTCGAGATCGAGATTACCAAGGCCGAGCTGGAGGAGAAGTTCTTCAAGGGTACGCAACTACGCATCCGTGACGCGTGGGTGTTTGGATGCCGTGCACGTGGCGCTAACAATACCTAGTCCGCCTCACCGTGATCGACACCCCCGGCTTCGGCGACTATGTCAACAACCGCGACTCGTGGATGCCCATCATCGAGTTCCTCGACGACCAGCATGAGTCTTACATGCTCCAGGAGCAGCAGCCGCGCCGCCAGGACAAGATCGATCTCCGCGTGCACGCCTGCCTGTACTTCATCCGCCCGACTGGCCACACTCTCAAGCCCCTCGACATCGAGGTCATGAAGAGGCTGTGCTCGCGCGTCAACCTGATCCCAGTGATTGCCAAGGCCGATACTCTGAGCCCCACGGATCTGGCCAAGTTCAAGTCGAGGGTGAGTACCAGCCTGAGCCCTTCCGTCGTAGTGCTGCCGTGCTGATATTGCTCTCAGATCCGCGCTGTCATCGAGGCCCAGAACATCAAGATCTACCAGCCGCCAGTCGAGGAGGACGACGAGCCGGCAGCCCAGCATGCCCGCAGCCTGATGGTCGCCATGCCCTTCGCCGTCATCGGCTCGGAGAAGGACGTCAAGACGAACGACGGTCGCATCGTCAAGGGCCGCCAGTACTCGTGGGGCGTTGCCGAGGTCGAGAACGAGGACCACTGCGACTTCAAGAAACTCCGGTCGATTCTGATCCGCACCCACATGCTGGACCTCATCCACACGACCGAGGAGCTGCACTACGAGGCGTACCGCGCGCAGCAGATGGAGACGCGCAAGTTTGGCGAGGCGCGCCCGAGAAAGCTCGACAACCCCAAGTTCAAGGAGGAGGAGGAGGCGCTGCGCAAGCGCTTCACCGAGCAGGTCAAGATCGAGGAGCAGCGCTTCCGGCAATGGGAGCAGAAGCTCATCGCCGAGCGCGACCGCCTCAACAAGGATCTGGAGCAGACCCACGCCCAGATCAAGCAGCTCGAGGGCGAGCTGGAGCAGCTGCAGGGAAGCGCCGTTCGCAGCCACGGACGTCGCTAGGGAACTACCGTGTCTACGAGGTATTGACCTGCCCCTCGATACACCGAGGAATCAGTGTTGGGGGTTGCCGTCGCCCCATCTTTCCTGCCCAGCCCAGTATCTGGTTTTTTGGCAGCGTGCTGCTGAGAACTATGATGCAGCTGGTGCTTTGCAGACAGTTGGTGGAAGCAATAGCCGCTGTGGTTTGCTCGTTTTCCTTTTAGTCTCCTTGCTCCCTTTATACTACCCGGTCCAAATTATTCGATAGCAAACGGGGAAAAGGTGCGCCGATTCTCGGAGGATAGAGAAGTCTTTTTTGAAGGTACTTGGGAGCTTCTACTACCAGGGACTTCAGGTCGTCGTCCTCGACGGACTCAACCTCCTATCCCAATTGTTTTTCCAGAGCCCCCCTTTTTTTATTTTCGACATTAGGAATGATGTAATTTAGCCGCCCCTTTCATGATACCAGATAATGAGAAAGGCTGCCCGTCTTGGTGGAAACAAACTTTGGCGGCGTTTTGAAACTCGATTGATTGAAGACATGCGCTCTCCTCGAAAAGAGCGCGGATATGTGATATGTACGGACAACCTACAAAGACTCCGCATTCAAAATCAAAGCCCGGCCTCCCAGATCCCTCCATTGTTTACACGGCATCCATGCTCGCCCGCGTCGTCAGCTGCTCGTTCTTGTTGCCGAGCTTGGATATCTGCAGAAACGCGTCCACGCCGTACCCCTCCAGACTGTGCAACGCAAGACTCCCCGCCCAGTACTCGGCGTACACCCTGCTCAGGGGCAGGCCCATCCCTAGCCGTAGGTTGGGCGGCCGGCTGGAGAGCGACGCCAGCGAGCTGTTCAGGTCCCGCCCGATCTCTCCGCCGCTCTCTCTTGCCGTGGCGGCGGTGCGGCTCCCGTGGCCGTGGCCGTGGCCGTGGCTGTCCTCGTCTTCGATTTGTAGCTCCTGCATCGTCGCCGCCATCTTGGGCACCCTGCCCAGGTTAGCCAGGATCTTGCCGCTCGCGGGCCCTTTGCTGAAGGACCACAGGTAGGGGAGGCTCTCGCGCGGGATGCCGCCGCCCTGGTCCGAGATGCGGATGATGACGTGCTGGTTGCTCTCGCAGATGGTCACCTCGATGGGGGGCGGGGGGGCGGCGGGCGCGGCCTGGTCCTTGCGGCGCCGCTGGTGCTTCTCGGCAACGGCCTGGACCGAGTTGCGCAGCAGCTCGCCGATGATGTACTCGAGGTGGCTGAGGATGTAGGGGAAGTTGGCGTCGAGGTGGCCGTCGATGCGAATCTCGGGGAGGGCCACGTCGGGGCCGTAGGCGCGCTGGAGGATCTCGCGGACAGCCTTGCCGCAGCGCGTGACGACGTCCTTGGCGACGCACTTGAGGAAGACTTCGCCGATGAACTCGGACTCGGAGAGCTTTGCGCCGGGGGAGAACCAGGGCGCGTGGAATGTATCGGTGAGGGCGAGGTGCTGCTCGGCGATGACGCGGCGGGAGATGCGCTGAAGAGCCGAGGTGTTAGTGAAAAGGGACAGTGCAGGTGTTCGGAGGGTGCTGGATGGAGCAACAAACAGATCTCAGGATGGTGTTCATGAACTTGTCCAGCTCGGCCGAGTCCATAAGTCCGTTGCTTTCAAGGATGCCCATTGCCAGCTTGGGAATAACCGTCAGATGGGCTTTGAGCATGGCGCGTATCGTCTTGCACAAGCGGTCATTGTCGTCGATGGTCTTGATGTCCTTCACTTTCCGGAACGTGTCGAAGGCAGTGTAATACAGGTCGTAGACCTCGTTGATGTGTGGGTTCGTGACGACGACGTAGGGCAGCTGCTGCATGTCGCGGATCCGGTGGGCGATCCTAAACGGGGGAGGGCCCGGTCAACAAGATGTCCGCACCACGGGAGAGTAGGAGAGCCACCTGCCTCGTCGGCAACTCAGTCCGCACGTAGTTCGCCGAGCTGATCAGCCTCGACTCGGTCAACGAGCGGCCAAACACCATCAGCTGGCGCAGGCTGATGGGGCGGGCTTCCTTTGCGACCCATCTGGTGCAATCGCGAGTGAGTACGGCAACGCAGGACAAATGTGGGAGCCAGGGGCTGGCGGAGAGGAGGCTCGTACTCATCCAGGACAGAGACAGGACGCCATTTCGGGCTATGAACCTGCGAGTACCGTGCCGACTGCAGCGCCATTGGCCTTTCCCGCACCTGCGCACAGGCTGCCATGCCGGAACGCCCCGGGCTCCTCATCAACCGGGCTGGCGCCGTGGCATGGTGCACCGAGAAGCGCGGCATGCCGTCGCTGCCATGCGCGATGGGCGGCAGCTGCTGGTTGGGAACAACAGCCTTTGCAGCGCGTCGGGGTTCGCCAGTGTGCCAGTTGATGGGAAACTGGAAGCTCAGGAAGGGTGGCAAATGGCTGGTTTTACATCGGGAACGGGGGATGGGGATCGGGAAGGGGATGGGGATGGCACTTATTATTGGGGGCAGCCGTGACTCGACTAACAATTGTGCTGCTACCTAGTCATCGCCGATGCCATGTGCAACAGCTCTCACGAGATGGGAGCATGTCTGCGATATCGCAGCCAATTCGAGCTGGGATGATTGGGGCGTGACGGGGCCCTTACCCCACATCTCGCTGGGGCCCAGTTGCTCACATGTGGAGCGGGGAATGGAGCTTGCTGAGTAGGTACTGTGCCAATTTAGTGGTTGTTGTTCCACAGCGCACTGTACATAGCACTCGCACAGCTGGCGCCAATGCGTGCTTGTCATCGACTGACAGGAATATTTCTTTCCTCGGCATATTGACGGCATGCATGCAACCCCCCAAGGGTTCAAGGCGGCGTTGCCCGAGCAGCAAACAACTAGCCTCTCTCCTCTGGGCCTTGCCTTACTTGACCCTCTGCTTTACTGCTGTGTCACCTCAGGTTGCGGACAACAGAACCGGCGTGACCCAAGTTAACCCCAAAGAGTGTATCTGTAAGTAAGGTAAAGTACCGAAAGGTAAGGAATGTAAAGCTACAAGACCAACCTGAAAGAAATGTACAACAACCGTCGAATCGCACCCACATCACGAGGCTTTACAAGTCGTCCAAAAGCCAAAGCCAATTCCCCAAGAAACCAGTTCCAGTCACAGACAGCTCGGCTCCTTCGCTCTGGAGCCTGCTGCAGCACACCATGGTCCCTCGGCACACCACGTCATTGGTCACTTGGGGCGCTGGGCGTCGTGGGGTGTGTCATCTTGGAGACAATGCGTTAAGGAGGTACCTGGGTTCCTAGCCAATGCCCTGCCTCTGCCGTCCAGTCCAAGGCAGCACTGTGGTACCCGCTGACACGGCAAGCCTCGAGGTACCTCCCGAAAATGTGTGCTCAAGAGCCAAAAGCCGTGCTGCGCCCTCTTGCAACACCAGCAGCAGCCCACTGAGCCGTGGTGGTCCATCAGTTCTCTTTGACACCCACCAGCCTTTTTCAAAGTCTATTGCTTGCTGCTTGGCTGCCTTCTCCCCAGCACCGCCCAGCTCTAGTTTTTCCTTGCTACGGCAGCTTGCCATCTTCCGGGGCTGCAAGACCTGTCTTCCCGGGTCATATTAACTGAGCATTCCTGTTTGCCTCTGAAATCTGTCTCCGGACAGCCCGACAGTGGCTCTCAGTGTGCAGGAGCTCGTCCTGGCTTGATCCGCCATCGCCGGCGTGTGCCTTCCTCCCAAACTCGGCCCCTCCACAATGGTGAGTTCCTTACAGCACTTGGAGTCGACCCACCACCTTTTTTCCCTTTGCTTTGACTTTGACTTTGTCTTCTGCCTACTTCATACTCAGCATCCTCGCTCCATTCCCCTTCTTCTCATTGACCATTCCCGCCGAATCCTGCCCTTGCCAACATCCCCTCCCCCCCAATCACGCTCGCCACCATGGACGGCGCTACCCCGCCAACCGGCGCCCTCGCTAACCTCAACCTCGATCAGGACGACAACCAGAACCCCGAGGCCGCGTCGCCGAATTCCATGATGGTCGATGCGCCGGAGGAACACGTTGTCGAGCCGAATGGCGCCGAAACCGATGATGTCGCCATCATCAACCCCGATGCGATGGATACTGACACTCTCCTCGCAAGCGACTGTGCGTTGCCCCGTTGCTCTCCGCTGCCAACAGGCCCCGGTACTGACTCGCCCCAGATGAGGCCATGAAGGAGCATGTGCTCCAGCCGCTGGTTGAGGAGCCAAGAATTGTCGAGGACCAAGTTCACACATGGTCGATAGAGGGGTGGCGGGCACTCTACAAGAAGGAACATGGGCCGATCTTCCACGCAGGTGGTTACCCATGGTACGCGTCCACCCCCAGTCTCCCGCCGTGCAACAAAGTCATGTTAACCTCGAGTGCAGGCGGATCCTCCTCTTCCCGTTCGGCAACAACGTCCTCGACCAGTGCTCCATCTACCTCGAACACGGCTTCGAAGCGAACAGCGTCCCCGACGACTGGAGCTGCTGTGTGCAGTTCGCTCTCGTGCTGTGGAACAAGAACCACCCCCACATCTTCCACCAACACTCGGCTCACCACCGCTTCACCAAGGAGGAGAGCGACTGGGGGTTCACAAGGTTCCTGGAGACACGCAAGATGTTCAACACAGCCTGGGAGAACGCGGACCGACCTCTCATCGAGAGCGACTGTGCCAACATCAGCGCCTATGTCCGGGTCGTCGAGGACGAAACGGGCGTGTTGTGGCACAACTTCAACAACTATGATTCGAAGAAGGAGACAGGCTACGTCGGTCTCAAGAACCAGGGTGCCACTTGCTACCTGAACTCGCTTCTGCAGTCGTTATACTTCACAAACGCTTTTCGCAAGGTACTGTCCCAGGTCCTCCCCCATGGCACAACCCGGGCCCAGCTGACATTGGATAGGCCATTTACCGCATTCCTACCGAAGAAGACGAAAACATGAACAACAGCGCTTACACGCTGCAGAGGTTGTTCTACCAACTGCAGACGTCCAACACAGCCGTCGGCACCGCCGAGCTGACCAAGTCGTTCGGCTGGGAGACGCGCCACATTTTTGAGCAGCAGGACGTGCAAGAGCTCTCGCGGAAGCTCATTGACCGTATGGAGAAGAAGATGAAGGGAACAGAGTTTGAGAAGGCGCTGCCCCAGATGTTCAGCGGCAAGATCAAGACGTACATCTCGTGCATCAACGTGCCGTACGAGTCGAGCCGGATCGAGGATTTCTGGGACGTCCAGCTCAACGTCAGTGGGAACGAGAGTCTGCAGGATAGCTTCCAGGACTACATCCAGGTGGAGAAGCTCGATGGCGAGAACCAGTATTTTGCTGGCGACGAACACAAGCTGCAAGACGCCAACAAGGGTGTCATCTTCCAGAGTTTCCCGGACGTCTTGCACCTGCAGCTGAAACGGTTCGAGTACGACATACAACGCGACGCCATGATGAAGATCAACGACCGACACGAGTTTCCCGAAGAGTTTGACGCGGCGCCGTACCTCAACAAGGATGCCGACAGGTCGGAACCTTGGGAATACCAGCTGCACGGCGTTTTGGTACACAGCGGCGACCTTAATGCGGGTCACTACTACGCTTTCCTGAAGCCGAACAAGGAGGGCTGGTGGTACAAGTACGACGACGACAAGGTCACCAAGGCCACAAAACGAGAAGTTCTGGAGGAGAATTTTGGAGGCCCGTTCAAACTGCCAAACGGCCAAGTGCGTCCCCTTGGTAACAAGAAGGGCCCCCTCATGAGGCCCAACAGTGCGTACATGTTGGTGTACATCCGCAAGTCAAGACTCGACAAGATCCTTTGCCCAGTCACAGAAGAAGATACCCCAAGGCATCTCCGTAAGTTGCACATGTCCAGCGTCAGGTGGGCCCCGCGGACACTGACTATTTTCAGAAAGGCGATTCGAGGAAGAGTACGCCGCTCGAGAGGCCCGGCGCAAGGAGAGGGAAGAGCAGCATCTCTACCTCGGTGTCAAGGCCATCACAGAAGCGACGTTTCAGCAACACGGCGGTACCGATCTGGCCAACTTTGAGGCGACGCCAGATCAGGACCCGGCAGCGCCTAGGTTCTACCGCCTCCTTCGTACTGCGACGATGCAAGAGCTGGTTGACGAAATTGCGGCGGATATCGGGAAGGATCCGAAACTGGTCAGGCTCTGGCTCATGGTCAACCGTCAAAACAAGACGATTCGGCCAGATCAGCCGGTGATGGACCTCCGCCCAAGCGTTGAGGAAACGTACAACAGAGCGGCGGCGCACCGAGACCAAGCGTTACGGGTGTGGGTCGAGGTTGCCGAGGAAGTCAACGCCGAAGGCGCCGCTGTTTGGCCGACATACCCCGGCCTTCCCAACGGGGTCGTTGTGAAGAACGACCTCATCCTGCTCTTCCTCAAATGGTTCGACGCCGACGCCCAGGCGCTGAGGGGTCTCGGCCATGTTTACATTAGCAAGGAGAAGAAGGTGGAGGAGTTGCTTCCCGTCATCTTGAAGAAGATGGGCTGGGATAAGCTGTCAAGCGATGAGCGGATTCAGCTCTGGGAGGTATGAACAGGCACTCTTGGCACTTGCTCGCACAACCGAATTCACTAACTCTTGCGTAGGAAATCAAGCCTAACATGATTGAGGGCCTGAAAGGGAAGCAGTCCCTCAAAGCAGCAGAGCTCCAAGATGGAGACATTATCTGCTTCCAACGGGTTCACGATCGCAAGTCTAGGTTGAGTCTCGGTGACAAGGGCGACAAGCAGTCTTCTGAGGAAGCGTGAGTGATGCCGCTTCCAGACTACATTCGACGCAGAGCGGTCGCTGACATTGGCTGCAGAAAATCGCTGGACCGAGCCGAAGACGCCCGTGATTATTACGACTTCCTCCTCAACAAACGGACTGTCATGTTCCGCGCCCACCCTCAGAAATGCCAACCCGAAACATACCCACCGTTTGAGCTGGTTCTGAACTCCAAGATGAGCTACGACAAGCTTTCGGAGAAGGTTGGCGAGAAGCTGGGAGTCGAGCCGACGCATCTGCGGTTCTACACGGTCAATGCCAGCTCAAACAACCCCAGGGCGGCGGTCAAGCGCGGCCAGAACCAGTCGCTCCAGGGGATCCTCGTTCCGGCTGGATACGGACAGCTGAATATGAACCAGCGGAACGACGCGTTGTTCTTCGAGGTCCTCGACATGAGCCTTGCGGAATTGGATACCAAGAAGAGCATCAAGCTCACGCTCCTCAGCGACGGCATCACAAAAGAGGTACGTGGCATGAGTGGCACGTCAAACGCACCCAACTGACACCCCTTTTTTATTTTCAGGATCAATTCGACATCCTCGTGCCCAAGAATGGCCAGGTGGAAGATCTTATCGACTGCCTGGCGAAGAAGGCGAAGATCCCCAGCGAGGAAGAGGGAGGGCGGATGCGGGTTTACGAAATCAGCAACCACAAGTTCTTCCGGGAGCTGGAGCGAAACTACCCCGTGATCAGCATCAACGACTACACAACAGTAATCGCCGAACGGATACCGACGGAGGATGCCGAGATCAAGGACCCGAGTCTGTTCATCTCGGTGTTCCAGTTCCATGGCGAACCTAGCAGGGCGCATGGCATCCCGTTCCGGTTCCTCCTGAAGGAAGGAGAGAAGTTTTCCGAGACCAAGAAGCGGCTCGAGAAGCGGACGGGCCTCAAGGGCAAGAGCTTTGAGAAGATCAAGTTTGCTGTGGTCCGCAGGGCGCAGTTCTCAAGACCGCAGTACTTGACAGACGGTAAGCACGGTCTCCCGGTTGGGCAGTTCATGACCGGCAGCTAACACACTGTGACAGACGACATTCTCTGGGACGTGGCGCAGCCGGATGACTCCCTTGGCATGGACCACCCCGACCGGACGAGGTCGGTGCGGAACGGCGCAGGGGACTTGTTTCTCAAGGGCTAGACGGGCACATCGGGGGGGTATGCATTGTTTTGCAAGTTGCAGCTCGGCGTGTGTATCCTTTGCCACGGCGCCCAACTGCGGGGTTGTTGTTAAGTGAAAACCGGTAGTTTTTGAGGCCCAGGTATATCTTGTGTTGGTAGCCTTTATTTCTGGTTTTTTTAGTCATCATTGGGTGAGAGACAGATGGGGAGAGAGGACTCTCTTTTAGGCCAAATTAAACGTGGATGGCGTCGGGCATGCGGGTTGGTAGCTGTGGGCATGGTTTCTGAGATCAGTGTGAGATGGTTTAGGAGGTGTAGGAGAGCACAACACAGCTGAAATGACCAAGAGAAAGTCGATATGGTTTTGGGAAGAGTTGCAAGCCTCCTGATCTCTGCTCAAAGACTGTTTTGTTGCATAGGCACGCGACTCGTTAACCACCGTATCAGGCTGCGGTAATTCAGGTACTGTAATCTTACATACCTCTCCCGTTTCGTCCCATGTCACCCCTGCCACAATCAGGCGGTGGCAATCGGCAAAAAGACATCCCAACCGCGATAAGGAACTTTTTGCTGGGGGCGCGGGTCGGGTCACTGATAAACTGCCCTCGGCCCATTCCCGTCATTCACTCACTCCCCCCCGGACCCGGACGACAAAGCGCCGGCGCAAACCAAAACGACACGCTGCTATTCTACCCCCTCGCCCTACCTATCGAAAGGCCAACCTACTCCCACGACGATACGATACCCGGCTGCCTGCCTCGGCCAGCCAACCGATCCCTCATTCCCCATACGCGATCGAACGAGACCAGCGAGAACTAAAAAAGACAAACCATGAACTTCCCCGGCAGCGGCGGCCTCGGCGGCGCGGGCATCCCCGGCATCCCGGGTCGGTCGTCGGCGGGTGTCCCCGCGGGGTACGACCCGAATGATCCCAACGTCAAATGGGTATGTTTCCTCTCTCCCACCCCTCCTCTCACAGCCTCCCACCGCCGGGCGGGCAGGGAGGTACTGCGGGGTTCGCTGCTGTGAGGAAGCTGGACGATCAGGGGCTGACTGAGAGGGTGCTAGCTCACGAATGCGATGGAGTCGTGCTACGCCAAGACGGCCATGAGCGGTGTCGCGGGGTTTGCGCTGGGCGGGTTGTTTGGCATGTTTATGGCTTCGGTTAGTTCCCCCCTCTTCCTCTTGTCTTTCCCCCATGCGCTGGGGGTGATGGGTGGGATAAGATTTTGCTGACGACGGCGATCAACAGATGGCCTACGACACACCCTTCCACACCCCCGGCGCACCGGGCGGACCGGGCACACCGGCCGTGCCCGGCATCCCTGGCTCGGCGGCCGCGACTCCCATCTCGTCGCTGCCGCTGCGGAAGCAGCTCGCACACGGCTTCAAGGACATGGGCGCGCGCTCGTGGAGCACGGCCAAGAACTTTGGCGCCGTCGGCGCGCTGTTCGCGGGCATCGAGTGCGGCATCGAGGGGCTCCGCGCCAAGAACGACCTCGGCAACGGCGTCGCGGCCGGGTGCCTGACGGGCGCGATCCTGGCGCGCAACGGCGGGCCGCAGGCGGCGGCGGTGGGGTGCGCCGGGTTCGCGGCGTTTAGCGCGGCGATTGACGCGTGGATGAGGATGCCCAAAGATGAGGATTGAGGTGGAGGTCGAAAATAGGGGGGAGGGTGTGCTGTATCATATTGTCTGTCTGTGCTTGTTCTGGCAGCGTGCTGGACAGGAGGGCCTGTAGGCCTGGTTCTGTTGTCCTTGGCACTGGCGTTGGGGTTCATTTGCATAGAAGGGAGAAGGGGGTTTTGCTTTGAGCGGGACGTTTAGACACGGTCTGGCAGATATCTATGCTGGAGGGCGCGGAAGATCTCCACTTGGTCTGTTCGGGGTGCAGATACATGGTCATTCAGGGGTAATCTGCATACTAGCGATCTACGAAAAGAGGTTGTCGTTGAAGTGTTGACACTCTAGGGCATTACAACTCGTAATTTGTATCCCAAAATCTATCCCACCTGCCACCAAGTCTCCTCGCTGCTCATGTCCTCTTACACCGCCTTGTAGACCTGAAAAGCACCAAACTCCCAGTAGGCATTCGTGAACGCCGACGGGTTGTTCGCAACGAGATCTGTGCAGTTCGAAGGGCCTGGTTTTTGTCAGCAAGCATGTCGGACAAACAAAATAGGGGTAAACTCACAACCCGAAGATTCCCAAACCGCGTTCGTCAGGTAGCCGCACAAGTCAATGTTCACAATGATGCTCTGATTCCGAAAGTGGCTCCCCATGTCACAGCTCGTCGCAGGGAAATCCGCCAGCGGCAAACCCCAGGTGCTCGGGTCCGGGACCCCCTGGGCTGGAAACGGATTTCCCCCTTTGTCTCCTCCACCCCGTGAGAAGACCCAGACCCTGATCCCTTCGTTGCGCCACTCCATGGCGACGATCCCGCCGCCCGCGGCGTTGAACTCGGGCCCGTACGTGGCGGGGGCGCCGGACACGTTGCAGCCCGTGTTGAAGTTGGTTGCGTTGTGGCAGTCTCCCTGGCCCGCGACGCCGCTCATCTCGCGGCGGACGTCGGCCATGGTGCAGTCGGAGGTGGTGTGGAGGGCCATCATGTTGCCGCTTGTTGCTTGGTTGACGGCTTCCATAATGTCGATCTCGCCGTTGGCGGGCCAGTTGTTGGGGCTGCGGGCAATATCATCAGTACACTGCTTGCCAGTTTACGAGAGCGTTCAGAAATAGGGAGAGGAAGAGGGTGAACCGACTCTGTCAGCCAGAGGGCGGGCCATGTGCCACATCCGTATGGGGTGTGTTTGACGTCAAAGAGGAAGAGGCCCGGGCCGTAGTGGGCTTTGGACTCGAGACGGACCGAGAAGCGGCCTGTCGAGGCATCGGGGACCGAGCCGGGGCCAACGGTGGTGTCGACGCGGACTATGGCGGTGGATGCCGTGGCATAGGTGAGGTTCTACGGGAGTTAGCCCAGATGGGTCGAACCAAGGGGGGTGGGTTGACATGCATGGGTTTTGGCGTCGCCTGGGTTCACGTAATGGACGAAGCCCCCAGCTAAAAGCAGTGTGTCAGTTATCACGTTGACGATGGGCTAGAAATAGAGAGACATACCAGGGTCATAATCGTGGAAGTACTCGAACTTGTCAAAAAAGGATGTGCCAGAGTCTGTCCAGTCAGCCCCTTACCCCTGACCAAGCCCAAAGACACCAACTTTGGTTCCCACTCACACGTATCGATCAATGTGTAGTTCAGCTTTGAGTAGTCGGGGTAACTCGTCGAGTTTCCGCCGCCATTGTTGTTTGATACCCTCAACCCCAGAACCACGCCAACCACCACCGCCACAGCCAAGATGATCACAGTCACGATAATCAGCCAGACCCTCCGGGACCAGTCTTTCGGGTTCCATGACGACCGATCTGACCGCCAGTATCCCGCCTCATAGGACGACACGACCGGATCACCGGACTTCATCATGTATAAGCCGTCGCGACGCGGCCGGGAAGGGGGTTCGACTTTTTGTCGGTAAGATGGTGATACTTTTCGTCTCAGGTTCTGCGTCTACCAAAAGACAAAAATTCAAAAATGCACTCGGGAATCAGCAGCATCACCAGATGGCCCTCCCGGCCTGCATTTGTAGCTTGCATTCCTCTGCCCTCTCCCCTTGCACATCCATGCCATGCGGGCGAGATCCCCCAGATGCAATCCTTCATCTACCCCATCATGCGTGTGTGCTGACTGTAAATCCCGTATTCGCCCCCAGTCTCCTAGAGGACCCTCTCTCACTCACACCATACTCTGTGCGGCAATCCTCTGATGGGTCTCTCCATAGAACACAGTCGGAACAGTCCCCGCGGCAGCAGCCGTTGCGAACCAACCGCCCGGGCTCCGCCACAGTCGGCTTTATCAGGCTGAAGACGTCTCATGCCAATGATACCATGCATACACGTAACGTCAGTGACACAGACAGTTGGATGCAACGGTGTTGGGATTCTGCACACGGCCCCTGCATGTATATTAGATGGACCGGTCGAGGGTGCCGAGGGTGCCTGGACTGAAATCTGGTTTTGCTCGTGAAAGGGCCGAAAAGAACCTTTGTTGTCTCAGGCCTTGTTCGTGGGGGCCAAATCCTCTCGTGCTTGAGTCACTGGTGACGCAGTCCTGGTCCGCGAGGAATGCCTTCCAACGACGGTTTCCGGCTTCACAGGCCAGCTCGTCCATGTCAGAATGAAGAGTTGGTAAAAAGTTTGGTATTCTTTCCGCCCGATCCTGAGCAGCTTCAAGTCCAACCCATCCTGCCCAATCCCTCTATCCTATCAACACCGCCCCACCCCCTGACTTCATTCGTCATCGTCGTCCACCCTACTCCTCTTAGACTGCCGCGAGTCCTCCTCCTGCAGGCCATACCCGCGCTTAGACGACGACGCCGACACGCCCTGTTGCACCTCGGACAAGAACTTGTCCACATTGAACGGATCCCCCGCGTCCTTCTCAAACTGCACCGGCCCCTCCCGCACTTCCGCCTCCTCCGTCCCCTTGAACGTGCCCCGGCCCAGCGCCTCCCCAAACCTGCTCCCCTTCTGAATGCGTGCCATCTCCTGGTCTCCCGCGCCCTCCTCGTCGTCTTCCGCGTTCGCCCGCGGCCTGTAGATGCTGGTGATGGCATCCTGCGCCGCGAACAGCGGCTTGTCGTACGGGTTGTCCTCGTTGAAGCCGCTGGCGAAGCCGCTCGACTGGTTGAACAGTCGCGAGTCGTACATGCCCTCGGACGACTGCGTGGGCTTCGCCAGCCCGAGGGCGATCTTCTCCGAGATGTCGCGGTCCATCTCGCGCGCCATCACTTGGGCGCGCCGCTCGGCGCCCATGCGTGACTGCCGCAGCTTCCGCTCTTCGTCGCGTAGCTTATCCTTGCGCGCTTCTCGCCTCTCGCGCTCGGAATCGTCCGTGTCCGAGCTGTAGTCTGAGCCGCTGTAAGAGCGGGAGCCGGACCGTGATCGTCGCCTGCTGCTGCCGCCGGCCTTTTCGGCTCGTGCTTGTTGCGCGAGTTGGCGGAGGTGGTCTTCCTTTTGTGCCCGCTCCTTCTCTGCCAATCTCTGCTGCATCATGGCCCGCTGGCGGACTTCCTCTCTGGCGTGGCGGTCGGCCATGAAGAGGGCTTCCGAGAGCTGGGCAAAGTTGTCGTTGATCTGGACGTCCTGTAGTCCGCGGCCATCGGCTGCTACCCTCTTGTCGAGGGGGATTGTGAAACCCTTGGAGTTCTTCCACATTGACACCGGGGGGGCTGTGAGACGTTAGCAGTGGTCCGCTGCGCTGAGATTCAACCGGTGTCACTTACGGATGCGCCACGCCTCCTGATCTTCTGCGGTGAGTTTCCTTGGGGGGGAGTGCATGACCTAGAGTTTAGATTAGCAATTGAATCATGGGCACCTATCAGCTCGGCATAGACATACCGGTGGAGGAGGGGTTGGTGGTCCCCTCGGAATCTTCTTGTGCTTGAACTTGGGCGGTTCCATTGGATCTGGCACCAGTTAGTCAGAGAACCCATCAACCACGAAAACAAGGAGAAACATACCCCTCTGCCTCTCCACAATCTTCATAATCCTCTCTTGCTTCTTGGAATTATCCCCCATCTGTGCCGACGGCGTGTAGCGCACAAACGTGGGATCCCTCCTCCCGCCAACATTCACATTCTTGGGTTTCTGCGCCGCCAGCGCACCGCTGACCAGCGACGCGAGCGCATTCTTGGTCCGCTCCGCCGTTGCCGCGACCTCCTCCTCACTGGGCCGTGACAAGTCGAGATCGCCCGCCTCCGCGCGCTGCCGCAGGGGGATCAGGTCCTTGAAGGACGCGTGGATGATGCGGTCGGTGCCGTGACCCTGGCGCGCGATGGCGCTGTAGTCGACTTTGCCCTCCCCATCTACCTGCACGACCAGCGCGTTCGATTTGGAGGAGCCATCGTTCTTGCCCCATGGGTACTGGGCAACCGGGATCTCGGGGAACGCGCCGCCATCGCCAAAGTCCTCGGGGGCGCGCGGGCGCCAGCCTGCTCGGTTGGGGTACGGAGGTGGTCCGGCGCGCTGTGGATCGGTGATGGTCAATTCGCTGTTTCACAGAGCGGAAAGGGCAGCTTCACCAACCTTCAATACGATCTGGGTCTCGTCGATTTGATCGGCGGCGACAATCCGGGGGCCGCGTTGTTGAGTCCGTTGTTCTTCATGTTCTGAGCTGTGCTGGGGCTTTGGGAGAGCCCGGGCGAGTCCCGCCGCTATCGAGGCCATGGCTGCGGCTGGTGTCCGTAATGGGCGGTTTGGAGTTGGCGATGATGGTTCGTGGTGGGACCTTGCTTGGTCTGGAAAAGTTGCAGGCATCACGTTCAGTGGCTGGGCGCCGGCGTTCAGCAGACCGTGGCGCGACAGGGGTGTTTGGGCTTATCAGCTTATCCGCTGCTGTGCTGCACAGGGTGAATTAGCGGCTGGCAACGGCCCGCTCCGAGCTGCCAGCCCCTGAGCTGTGGGCGCATTCAGCTGAGCCAGGAGCTTGACGCAGTGCCAGCATTTGGAAGTGCTCTAATGATATCGAGTGACTTCATGTCTTTCAAATGCAACGAGGTGTCGCTGAAGCACATAAAAACAATCTTGTAGGCTAGCACGCCCGTAACCCGCACAAAAGGACGCCATCCGGAGACCATTTCCTTCCTCATCAAACCATGAGCCATTCCGTATGATACATATACTCTTTCATGCAAGACATGCCCAACTCGCAAAATTACGCCCAGCCAGACCAACGAGCTTGATATCATAGCATACCAATAGATGCCCCTTCATACGTAGCCCTTCCTTGCGCCCTGGAAGAAGAATCTGACAATGAAGACCTGAAGAGCGCCCATGCAGATGACCAGCAGGATCTGAATCAAGCTGAAGTTGATGATCCTCTTCTCTGTGCTGCGGACGGTGCTGAAGTTGCGGTTCTCGCGGGTGCGGAAGTATTTCTGGTTCCGGGTGATGGTCGACATCTGGCCCGAGATCTTGAAGAGCGACTCCTCGAGGGTCGACGTCTGTTCGGGGGCAGCACCTTGCTTGGACGGGAGGGACACGCGGGCCTCGTTCTCGACCTGGAGGGTTGGCGGTCAGTAAGGGGCAAAGGCATCACACGGGCGGCAGGGGCCTCGGCTTACCGAAATCTCAAAGTCGACAAACTTGTCGGTGTACGTGCTCATCTCGTTGTTGAAGCAGAACTTGTACTCGCCGGCCTCCTTCGCGGTGAAGACAAAGTCGCCTTGCCGCTCCTTCTCTCCATCCATAATGTACTTCCCATTCGGACCCGTGACCCGGAAGTTGACATCGAAGGAGCCGCCTGATTGCACCTGTAAGGAGAGTAAGCGGTCCGATTGCGCTGCAGCGCCATGGCACTTCGAAATCTGCTATCGGTCCGGCAGACGTACAGCAAAGTAGAAGGCAATCTTCTCGTCGTTGTGATGTGTCGCTGCGTAGAAGCAGGCCTCCTCGTTCGCGTTGAGCTTGTACGTCAACGCCGTGGCCGTCGCCTGGACAGCCAGCAAGGCCCAGAGGCCGTACGAGAAGAGCGGCAGCTGCATCGTGCGCAGTGTTGGGGAACCGGTTCGGTGTTGGGAGTGTCGTAGCAGGCCTTAGGACAGCTCACCAGTCGCGACGTCGAGCATCAAAAGACACGGATCCATTCAAGTTGCCGCACGGCCAAGCTTGGCTCTGGCAGGGGCCGCGGGCCCCACTGTAAAATTTAGCGGAACAACCAAGGCCCCGGGGGAGTTCCTCTGCAACCCCTTGTGGGTGGCCCAAGCTTCATTGTCTGGGCAGGGGATCGCTGACCTTTGCCAGCCTTTGAGCACACCAACCAACCACCGGGATCTGGTTCCGGGGAGTGACATCAGCGATTTGATTCGAGTTGCCAGTTGCGTCAGGACGGCCAAGTCAGTCCAAGGAATGCGGCTCCAGCCCTACCGCAAGTTTCAGGCTTCCATGAATGAAAACAGTTTCTTTTCTTTGACAATTATTAGATTGGCTGCTCCTTACACGGTGCTGCAGTGATATCATTGTCACGTTGGCAAGCGGTTTACATTGTCCCTTCCACGCTTTCATCTCGGATCCCATCTCCGACCTAAGCATGATCCCTTGATCCAAGTGACAACTGAGAAACACAAGAATTCAACCTTTGACGCGTGTCGTTGCCCGTGTCTGTGTCTTGACCAGACAGCATGGCGATAACGCAGACCAAGGTCGCAACCGCGGCCTCAATCGGGCTGCGCGCCTTGAGCTACATCTTCCTGCGATGGGTGAGTCTGCTGGTCTACCACTTAGTTTGAAGCAAATGCTGATCATCAATACTTAGGCACTAGTACCTGTACGTGGAAGCTTGGATTGCGTGGGGAGGCTGTTACTGACACTCTAAGATTGCCCCTGCCATCATTTTCACCCTCTTCGCGGTGTACCTCCCCTCATTCATCTCTGGCTACCGGAATGAGCCCAAATACGACTTGGTTGATGAAGTTGATGTAGTCGTCACGGAAACTACTCTTGAAGACGAGAACGCACCCAAGGACAAACAGGGCCGGGCACAAAACGGCGACAAGGAGGTTGTGGCTGAGGATGTCACCATCAAGGAGACCATCTCCCTCCAGGACCGGCCGCTCAACCCCTGGCGGACACTGTTGAGCGGAGCACCGAACCCACGGAGTCTGGCCTTGTCTCTTGCTTCGCTTCTTCTCAACGGGCTCTGCGTCGGGCTGGTTGCCGACCGCCTCTTCCGAGAACGCTACCACACTGGCCAGGACCTGTCTTTTGCCAGAGTCGGATATGTCTCCGAGAACGAGGCCAAGCTGGTGATTCGGGAGCCTGATCAGTCAAAGATGCCGGTCAACGTGGAGGTTCACATTAAAGACCCCCAGCCCCCCTTTGACAACCCGCTGTGGCAGAATGCCGGCGGCGTACGGTGGACAAACAACGAAACCGACTACACGGCGGTCCTGTCCATCCCTCTGCGGCACTCGAAGAAGCGGACGTACGAATGGCGGACTTCCAACAACCACTCTGGCGAGTTCACCGCTCCTCCCCCGATTGGCCACGCCGAAGAGACCAACTACGGCCCCTTCACCTTCCTGTCAACTTCATGCATCGTGCCCCGTCTCCCATATAACCCCTTTGACCACCCTCTCTCCATTCCCGGGCTCAAGCACCTCGCCAAGGTGCTCCCCACCCTCAACGCCCAATTCATGCTGTTCCTCGGCGACTTCATCTACGCCGACGTCCCGCGGTACTGGGACAAGTCGGTCGACTACTACCGGGAGAAGTACCGCCAGGTCTACGCATCGCCCGACTGGCCCGCCGTCGGCCAGAACCTGAGCTGGATCCACGTCATCGACGACCACGAGATCGCCAACGACTGGTCTGCCAACCAGACGGGCGTGTACACGACGGCCCTCGACCCGTTCCACCACTACCAGGCCGCCGCCAACCCGCCCGCCGCCAAAAAGGCCGGCGCGCTCGCCGCCCGCGCGGCCAACACGTCGTACTACGAGTTCACCCAGGGCCCGGCCAGCTTCTTCCTGCTCGACACGCGCTCCTTCCGCTCGAGCAACGCGCTCCCGGCCGACGCCGCGGACAAGACGATGCTCGGCGCGGAGCAGCTCACCGACTTCCTCGCGTGGCTGCGCCGCCCGGAGCCCCGGGGCGTCAAGTGGAAGATCGTCGCGTCCTCGGTGCCCTTCACCAAGAACTGGCCCGTCAACACGCAGGACACGTGGGGCGGGTTCCTCGCCGAGCGGCGCCGCGTGCTCGAGGCCATGTGGGACGTGGCGAGCCGCGGCGTCGGCGTCGTGGTGCTGTCGGGCGACCGGCACGAGTTCGCCGCGACCAAGTTCCCGCCGCCCGAGGATGGGCAGTGGCACGAGAGCGCGACCGTGTGGGAGTTCTCGGCCAGCCCGCTGAGCCAGTTCTACTCGCCCTTTCCGACGTATCGGCAGCGGGACCGGGAGGATGTGTTGATTAAGTGAGTTGGTTCTGGGAACATTGCTGTTGTTATTGTTGCTGTTGTCGGAGTGCTAACGAGTTCTCGCAGGTACATCTACAAGGGCAACTCCAAGTTTGGCGCGATCACCATTGAGAATCTGGAGGGCGGCGACCAGAGCAGTCTCAAGTACCGGCTGTTTGTGGACGGGGAAGAGGTGTGGAACACGGTGGTTCTGTCTCCGCCGCCGCCTGCGAATGACAAGACCGGTAGTTCCTTCTGGGACAGGCTCAAGATTGCTGTTTAGAGAACGTTTCGGTTTCGTTAGCTATGCGGTGGGGAAAAGCAATGTGGGAGAAGTTGGTCGGGTAGGAGGGAGATCTCATCTGGTCGAATCTGGCTTGGGAGGAATATGGTTTCGGAGTTTCAAAGGTCACTACTTGGCGTATAACATTGCGTTTTCCACCTGTCCTTGCTTCGAGTCGAGGTCAAGTCTCTCAAGGGTGTGAGTGACAGATATGGGGGATGTCCAACCCTAACCCTTGAGAACAGAGCGCATGTGAAAGCTGGGCTTGATCAGGAGGTTTCCCGGTTTGATCTCAACTAACATTAGCGTATTACGAACAGGAGTACTTGATGATCGTATCCTAAGCTGTGTTTCTTTCCTGCAAAACCCACTTCCTTCCGAAGATCACCACCTCTTTGGCAAATCGTACGTTTTTCCAGTCCCTCTTTCCCTTGTTTGCTCCAATCTGCCGAGGTCATCTGCATGACACTGCATTCCCCAGGTCTTGGCGTGCAGTTGCGGATATCTTCGGAACCCTTACTCCCTTGTTCTGTACGGGTGTAAAGCCGCCCACAGCTGACGGTTTTATGAGATGAGATCGGTGTCTTTGCAACATCCCTGATCCCTTCAAGTCAAGATTCAACCCAGTGTGTGGACAAGATGAGAACCTTTCGAACTCTGCGGCCGGCTGTCTTTCGGCGCCAGGTGCTGGCCAGGTCGGTCCAGGCCTCGAGTCTCATGAGGTACAGTAGCATATCAACACTGGGAAGGGGTATAAGCGGAAACTGATGGATTCGCAAAGGCATGTCCCCAGTCAACAACATGTTGCTCGAATCTCAGCACGGCACTTTAGCAACCAGTTCAGCAAACTCTCTGGTCCCAGTACCGCCAGTAAAGAAGAACAGTTCGACAACTGCGTCCAGATTCACCCCGATGGACTTGGGTTGACCTTGCCTCGCTCTTTCGAAGTCTCTAATAAACAGTTACGCCGCAAGACGCTGTGAGTTGGGCTGAATGAACCCGCTGCTCAACCCTTGACTGACAAGCCGGCGCTACGTAGCCCCTTCTTCTGGCTTCGGTGAGCTCCTGAGAACATGACCACACCCAGGCTATTTCTAAACCTTGCTTCTCTGAGCTAGGGACAATTGCCGCTGCCCCAAATGTGTAAACCAAGATACCCTGCAGCGGAACGTTGACAACCTCAAGGTGTGCCGAACCCAGCCGAGGGGTCGGGTGTTGCTCCTGTCTTTCCTCATGCTTACGTTGTTGCAGCTCCCGTTTGACATTAAATCGACCAAGGCTGTTGCTGATCCCTCTCACGTCTATGTGGAATGTCAGTTGCCGCAGCTGGCCATCGGGAACCTGCGCTGACAGCCTGCAGGGGATGATGGCCACAGCAGCCGCTATCCATGGGATTTCCTCGCCCAATACATGTATGAGGACCGCCTCGCCACCAATGTCGCCGAGAAGACCTATTGGGGTTCCAGTATCCAAAGCCACTCCCCAAGCGTTGACTACGAGCCCCTCATGTCCTCCGAGAAGACAGTCGCACAGTTAACTACGCACATCGTTTGTGACTCTGATCCCTGACCCCTGACCGACCACTAATTCAAGCGCAGATGGAACACGGCTTCGTACTTGTCAACAACGTTCCTTACGATGACCCGAACGCGACAAAGGAGGTCCTCGAGCGCATTGCCTTCATCCGGGAAACCCACTACGGCGGCTTCTACGACTTCAAGCCGGACCTTGCCATGGCCGACACGGCTTACACCAACCTCGCGCTGGATCCCCACACTGACACAACCTACTTCACCGAACCCGCCGGGCTGCAGGCCTTCCATCTGCTTTCTCACGAGCCCGCACCGGGCGAAGAGCTCGCCGAGGGCGGCGAGACGATTCTCGTGGACGGGTTCAACGCGGCCCAGATCCTGAAGGAGCAAGACGAACGAGCCTACCAGATTTTGTCCACGTACAAGCTCCCCTGGCACGCGAGCGGAAACGAGGGCATCAACATCGGGCCCGACCAGGTGTACCCCGTGCTTCAGCACTACGACGGGAAGCTGCACAGGATCCGGTGGAACAAGGACGATAGGGGGGTGCTTCCTTTCGACGAACAATACACGACCCAGGACTGGTACGAGGCTGCCTCGAAGTTTGACCAGATCGTCAGCAGGTCGGACTCGCAATACGTGTTTCAGCTGAAGCCCGGCACGGTGCTGAGTGAGTATCTCCTGCAGTTTGGTTGTGTGTGTTCTGAAAGCACGACCTGCTGATGGCGATACAGTCTTTGACAATTGGCGTGTCTTCCACGCCCGAACTGCTTTCCGGGGCATCCGGAGGATGTGCGGAGGATACAGTGAGTGCCGCTGCCATGGCTCACATTACTACCTGGGCCGTCTAACATCCGACCAGTCAACAGAGATGACTTCGTCTCCCGATGGATGAACACAAACTTTGGCGCCAAGGAAAGTCTCAGGAGGGTCGCAGGAGGGTAGAGAATCACCGTCATGGTACGTAGGAGAGGTGCAGCCATCGCACAACAGCCACAGGGTACAATTCGGCAGGCTCCTTGACGACTGTGGGAATGGGGCGGAATGGATTGTTGATGTCGCTGCTACCCCTCAACACCAGCGGAGCTGCTTGAGCAAGAGACTCCCTACCCCACACTTCCCCGCCTGATGTTAATGTCCCCAACTCCCTACCAGTCATTCTCTCTTGGCCAGGTTGACCGCAACCGCCCCCGGTGTTCTGTAAATACCTGGCAAGCTGCTGTTATCAATCGGAGTTTCCTTTCTGGTCATTCAGGGGAAGCCACTTCAGCTTCGGCCCCGCCCCTGGATTTCCTCGCTCGGCTTCCCGGCTCCGGAGCTGCCATCCCCGGCCACGTCGGCCCCACTGATGTCATCACCTGCATTGGATGGAACAAGGGTCCCCCTCATGTTCCGACTTTTGGGCACCGTGAAGTTGTGCCTCCCCCTCTGCCCCTCTCAGCTTCTGTAGTAGATGGGCAGGCTCAGGGGGGCCGGTACAACCTTACTGGTCTTTCTGGGTCCACAGATAGGTTCTGCCAGTCAACTGTCAAGCCAGGAAAGAGGTTGGGCGATCAGGTTCCGCGGGTGATCTGCTGTCGAGGGCTTTAAAAGGGACTTGGCCCCCTCGCACCTTCTTGCTCTGCTCCGATGTCTTCGTTCCTCCCAGTTTACACTTCAGTCTCCTTGATCAAGTGAATCACCGTTGTTGGACACTGCATCTCTCGTGACACCGCTCTCTGTCACTGCGACCCTCACTTCTTACCGATCCCCTCTTCTATAACCGCTCCGAGCACCGTTGTAAACATGGCCGACATGCAAGAGGGAAAGTTTGCCCACGACGCGACCGTGGCGCCCCAGTCCAACCGCGTCCTCCCCCTCTTCTCCCTCAAGGGCAAGACCGCCATCGTCTCGGGCGCCAGTTCCGGGATCGGGCTCGCCGTGGCCCAAGCCCTCGCAGAAGCCGGCGCCAACGTCGCGATATGGTATAACACAAGGAAAGACGAAGCCGAGCAAGCGGCGGCCGAGATCGAGAAGGAGTATGGCGTCAAGTGTAAGTCCCAGGGTCCCTCCCCTCACCCCCTCTAAAGAGGGAACCCCCAGCTCACTCCCTTCCCAGGCCAAGCCTTCCAAGTCAACGTCACGTCGTACGACGCCATCGCCTCGGCCATCGACTCGATCGCGCGGGCCTTCAACAACCGCCTCGACGTCTTCGTCGCCAACTCGGGCGTCGCCTGGACCAAGGGCCCCATGCTCGACGGGCCCCTCGACATGTACACGGACGTGGTCAAGACCAACCTCGACGGCACCTACTTTTGCGCGCGCGCCGCGGGCCTGCACTTCCGCCGGCAGAAGCAGGAGGGCACGGGCGCCGACGGGAGGCCGCTCGAGGGCCCGCGGTTCACGGGCGGTAGCTTCGTCGCGACGGCCAGCATGAGCGGGCACATCGTCAACGTGCCGCAGCTGCAGGCCGCGTACAACGCGAGCAAGGCGGCGGTTGTGCACTTGTGCAAGAGCCTGGCGGTCGAGTGGGTTGGCTTTGCAAGGGCCAACTCGGTCAGTCCCGGGTATATCAACACGAGCATCTCGGAGTTTTGCCCAGAGGAGACCAAGAGGGCTTGGAAGGACAAGATTCCTATGGGGTGAGTTTTTCTCTGATTGGGGGGTTGTCCTGTTTGGCGAGCGGAGTTTTGCTGACTTGGGTGACAACAGCCGCGAGGGCGAGCCGAGCGAGCTCAAGGGCGCATACCTTTACTTGGCGTCGGATGCATCGTCCTACACCACGGGGATGGACATCGCTGTTGATGGCGGGTACTGCGCCCCATGATGCGTCTGTGGGCGAATGGTGTTGGTCATTTTTCATGATGGGTTAGAGATACCACTGTAGTGGGAGTTATGGGACTGCGAACACCAAGGTCAATGGTGGATTTTGACAGGCGAGGAAAATAGAAGATTATGCACAGGCAAACATCAGAAACTCGTGTTCTGCTTGGAGAAAAGGGGTCTCGTGGAGCCCCGATGCCCAGCCGTTTTTCTCACCTCGGATTCTTCTCAGAGGAATTACTTGTAATATGAATTACCTAAGGCACCTGGAGGTAACGTTGGCATGAGTGGTCCCGGACTGGCGGTCTGGGCTCGGTGTGCAAGACCCTGTCCTTCAAGCGACTCGTTTTTTAATTACACCAATACGCGGGGAAGGTGCTGCAAAGTTTCAATGATAGTCCCCCACGGCGTTGGAGCTGCTGAGTTTCAAAAGTTGGGATTGGATTGCGACGCTTGCAGCTCCCTCCCTGTGCCTCTTTGCCCAGCCTGGCACTGTTGTCTGCCAATCAAGGCCAACACCCCCTTCTGAGGGAGGAGGAGGAAACAGAGTTGGATGTGATGCGTCGTCAGCAAGTATTTTCCATGGAAGTGCTGTGCAGGTGAACAATGGTGTATATAACCCCTGGAATCTCCACCCCACGTGCTGTGTAATTACAACATCCGTACGGCGCCTCTTGGTTCAGCTCGAAACGGTGAAACAGCACAAGGACCCCTCCCCGCTCATCCCACCCCAGCTTTCTGTAGCTCACGCACCCGACTTTCAGATTCGCCTCTCCCGACCTTCGGCCCAACTCTCAGCCCTACTGTTCCCGCCCCTGGACCGTTTCGCCCTGGTGTTCAACCCTCAGTACGGAACCTGGTACCTTAGCAATACATTTACCTCGATCAAAAGTTTTGGTAACTTGGACTGCGACCAGATAATTTCGCTCGCTGCGGGACACAGCGGACAGCCTTTCGTTCACAGCACCCCGACGAACCAACCAACCAACCAGCCGACCTACCGTGCCGACCCCTTCTTGCCGCCCGCCGAAGCATCTTGTGTGCCTCTCCCACACACCTACCTGCACTGAGCCAAACACACCAAACATGGATGCCGAGGACAACGTGATGGCCTCCCACGAGGATCGCCGGGCTAAGGACCAGCAGGTCGACAATGCCATCCGTGCGATTCAGCAAAAGAAGCCGCTCCCAGAGATCGACTTCACCATCCATACCATGGAGGACGGGACCCAAGTCAGCACAATGGAACGAGTCTGCAAAGGTATGCCCCGCCGCCACACGCGACCACCCTCCGCAGGGCTTCAACCCACGAGACTGACTCTACCTCCTGCCCCTTAGATGTGCAAGCGCCCGCCATGTACAAGCCCACCGACGAGCAGTTCTTCGAGGACGATACGCACCAAAAGCCCGACATCCAGTTCCTCAAACAGCACTTCTACCGGGAGGGTCGCCTCACTGAGGAGCAAGCACTATGGATCATCCGGAAGGGCAGCGAGATCCTGCGCGCCGAGCCCAACCTGCTTGAGATGGACGCCCCCATCACCGTGTGCGGCGACGTCCACGGCCAGTACTACGACTTGATGAAGCTGTTCGAGGTTGGCGGCGACCCGGCCGAGACGAGATATCTCTTCCTGGGCGACTACGTCGATCGCGGCTACTTTAGTATCGAGTGCGTGCTCTACCTCTGGGCGCTCAAGATCCACTATCCCAAGACCCTCTGGCTGCTCCGTGGCAACCACGAATGCCGCCACTTGACCGACTACTTCACCTTCAAGCTGGAATGCAAGCACAAGTATTCCGAGGCCATCTACGAGGCCTGCATGGAGTCGTTCTGCTGCCTGCCCCTGGCGGCCGTCATGAACAAGCAATTTCTGTGCATCCACGGCGGGCTCAGTCCCGAACTGCACACTCTCGATGACCTCAGAAATGTGAGTGTTGGACGGCAATGTTTGGTTCTGCAGCCCTGACTGACGTTTCCTTAGATTGATCGCTTCAGGGAGCCGCCAACTCAGGGGCTCATGTGCGACATCCTCTGGGCCGACCCCCTGGAAGACTTCGGTCAAGAGAAGACCACGGACTACTTCCTCCACAACCACGTCCGTGGGTGTTCCTACTTTTTCTCGTACCCGGCCGCCTGCCATTTCCTCGAGAAGAACAACCTACTGTCCATCATCCGCGCCCACGAGGCGCAAGATGCGGGCTACCGTATGTACCGTAAGACCCGTACGACCGGTTTCCCCAGCGTCATGACGATCTTCTCGGCGCCCAACTACTTGGACGTCTACAACAACAAGGCGGCCGTCCTCAAGTACGAAAACAACGTCATGAACATCCGGCAGTTCAACTGCACCCCTCACCCCTACTGGCTCCCCAACTTCATGGACGTCTTCACCTGGTCGCTGCCCTTCGTCGGCGAAAAGATCACCGACATGCTCATCGCCATTCTCAGCACGTGCTCCGAGGAGGAGCTTAGGGAGGACTCTTCGGCCACGTCTCCGGGTCCGGTCTCCCCCTCCTTGCCCTCGGCCTCGAGCGCGAGCGGCCAGGATCCCGAGTCGATTGAGTACAAGAGACGGGCCATCAAGAACAAGATCCTCGCCATCGGCCGGCTGTCGCGCGTCTTCCAGGTCCTGCGCGAGGAGTCGGAGCGCGTCACCGAGCTCAAGACGGTGTCGGGCGGCCGTCTGCCCGCCGGCACGCTGATGCTCGGCGCCGAGGGCATCAAGAACGCCATCAGCACCTTTGAGGACGCGCGCAAGGTGGATCTGCAAAACGAGCGGCTGCCGCCCAGCTCCGAGGAGGTGCAGAAGCAGCACGACGAGGAGCGCGCCCAGGCGCTCGAGCGTGCCGCCCGGGAGGCAGAGCAGGACAAGAAGTTGCAGTCGCTCTCGAGGAGGCTGAGCACGTGAGTTCCCCCACCATCACCTATTCTCTTGCATACTTTGACGCGTAGTGTTGCTGACCTATCATCGCAGTGATCGTAAACGGTAATGGGAGTGAGTACCTTAGTCGGACCTGAGCGTTTCGGAGGGCGGGTTACGGCGGTGGGTATAGATTGGAGGCTGGGAAAGGGGCACATAACGGAGGCTGGATTCCCAAGGGCGTTGTTCATTCAGCACCGAGACACAGGAATACTCTTCTTGGTTTCGCCATGCGTTGAATAAGTAGCAAGACAAAAACATACCAGTCTTGAGAGAGCACGGGCTAGCGAAGGAAAACAGATGGTGGATGCAAGACACGACCTCTCATTTTTTTTCTTCTGTTTTCTGTTTTATGTAGTAGTTGGGCGAGATCTAATCAGGGCCTGCGGGCTGGATACCGGCGATCATTCCCGGGCACACACACCAGTTATTGTTTTGGAAAAGTTGTGAAAAGACGGGAGGACGGGCCCGCTCCAGCGACTTGGACGAACCTAACCTCTTGAACAGCCTGAAATCCCGACTGACTTGAGAACGAGGACGAACAGCATGACTTCACTCGAGCTATGTATGACCTGGAAAGGTTTCACCAATGACGTTGTCCCCGACGCAAACTCACCCCCAAGGCTTGTCAACCATTTTAGGGCTGGCGGTGAGCTTCGAACAAGCTATCAGGCACAGAGCCCTTCACCCCCGTCGCCGGTTACTCAGGGAGAGCGGGCTGTCCCAATCATCATCTCCCAGGAACAAGAGATTCAAGACCAAGATTCTATTGTCGAGGCCATCCTCGAGTTCGATGCTCCCTCATCGTGCCAACACGGAAGACGGTTCATTCAGAGCAAGGCAGACACATGCCTGAACCCGAAAACGTGAGAACTTAATTGCTTGAACCTCAAATGGATATGGAACACACGACGGCCCGGAACCCCTAGATGATGCAAATAAACATCCCATTCCCATGCTGCAATGCGGGGTGTGCTTTGCAATCACCCCCAGGAACCCACCAGGACTCCGGGACCCAGCACTCATAGCTGACTTCGTCTGACCGTCCGATCCGTTGCCATTGGGTTCACTATCCGGTTTTCCCTCGTAACCGAAAATGTCAATCGCTAGCCTTTGATTTATCCGTAACCGCGTCCGACTTAAGCAACCAGCTCAATCACACCACCAGCCTCCGTCACCTTGCGCTCAGCCTCGGCGCTGACATACCGCGCGCGGACAACGACGGGGATCTCGGGGAGACGGCCTGTATCGTCTGTTAGTTTCTCCTGTTCACAGTCCCCAGCACCATTCGATCCTTACCCTTGCCGAGGAGCTTGGCGTAGCCGTGCGAGAGGAGGTCGATAACGGGAGCGGAGTCGGACTTGGCGCCGCTGACGTACTTCTCGCGTGCCTCAGCGGGGACGAGAGACCAGCTGCAGAGACTTAGTGAACGTTCATCCTAACGGGTCCGTCGCGCAACGTACAGCTTCTCGATGTTGATGGTGGGGGCCCACTCGTGGTTGCGGAGAAGGTGGAAGTCTAGCCAACGGGTTAATCCAAAATGTCATGCTGAGATATGGAAGTTTCGTTCGGGTACGTACGCCTCATGCCGACCTTGCCGAAGTAACCGGGATGGTCTAGTCGAGGATGTTAGCCGGTGTCACTTGGATGTGGTCGTGGCAGAATCGAAGCATGTCGCGGGCGTCAGAGGTTCCTCGTCCACCCAGCCGACATGTCCAAACTGCTTTCGGGAGATGGGTGCGTACACTTGTCGAGGTTGGTGCGGTGGTGGTGCTTTTCGTCGAGTTAGCCCTTGTCCGTCGAATTCTGAGATCGCCATTCCCGTACCTGACCACCGGCCATACCACGACCACCCGGGTGCTTCCTGTGCTTGCCGACACGACTAGAGGACTTCGTTAATACTGGTTCGGTGTGATCGGTCGGTTCGTCGCGACATACCCCTTACCGGCGGACACCTGAAGGAACACAAGTCAGCAATTCGGTCGACAGACATGGGCACGATCGGGGAGCATACATGGCCGCGGTGCTTTCTTGTCTTGGAAAACCGGGTAGGCTGCAACAGTCAGCATTTCTCTCTGCATGGCAAACGGCAATTGGCATACCATGGTGGCTGCTGGTTAGTGTCGATGAAGCCTCGAAATTCCTCGACCGGTGATGCTCTCGCAAGTCTGCTTTTGGGTCCCGCTGTTGAGAGCTGAATTTAGGGCTGGGTATTTTTTTGGTGGGCACAGAAACTGACGCTTAGGTAATACCCCCACACCCCCAGCAAGTTTCGAAGCACAGACCTCGCAAAATAAAGGGTTAGGGTTGCAATCCATTCTTTTTCAAACACGCCTTTCCTCTCCTTTCAACAAATGCAGAGAGTCTTCCCCCATCTTAAGTACCTTACCTGCGGTTGACCACCTCCACCCTCGCCCAGCACGTTCATCCCGCTCAGATACGATAACCAGTTTCGGAGTTGTACTGTAAAGGAGTCTTCACTGGATCTTGAATACCCCCAGGTTCGACCATCTTGACTTCTCAACCCAGGCCTCCTCAGAGTACTTGCAGCACCAACTCGAGCAAGTCGTAGAATGCCTCACCACCACCCTCGGCCTTTTCCAAACCCAGGCCTAACAGCAATGTTCTCTTCTCATCAGGGTCGCGCAGAGCTAAATGACTCGCGATCTGGCCAGCATAAAGATGGCCGAGTGTCTCCCGGTCCTCGCTCCCGACACCCACGAGTGTCTTGGGAGTCAGATGGGCTGAGGGGAGCGCACTCAGCCCAGCTCCAGGCAAGGCCATGTCCACAGAGGCCGACGAGGGCGCAGAAAGCGGCACTTGGATCTTGGGGTACAGTTAGCAGCGCACTGCGGCCCCCTTCTCGTGGCTGCAGACTTACCCACTGGGCAAGACGGCCACCTTGGGAGACTGTGATCATGATCTTGTCCGAGAAGCTGAGCGACTCGACTTCGGTCGGGACATTGTTGATTGTGCCAACTGTTCTCTTCGACTTGGCGGGGAACGGCTCGGCCCGAACAGAGTCACCTTCCATTGTGATTGAGCTCCTAGAGATGCAGACAGGAGAGGCTGAATTGGGTGTCTTGGACCACTTCAGTCAACAGGCTCACCACCAGTTAAAGTCAGAGGCGTCGGTGTGTTCAAGGTTAAGCTGATTGACCCAATGCGCACTGTGAGACGCACAGTGACTGCTGCCCAACCAATTAGCGCTAAAATTCTGCCGGGCGGACAAGATTTCGGTCCTGTCTGTTTTCTAAGTACGGCAAGGTGCAAGGCATTTTGAGAATGTCTTCGAGGTGAACTTGGGGACATGATCACTTGCCGGGGACCGAGACAACGTGTCAAGTATTCTAATTGATACAGGTGACGATTGCAGCCACCGTCTTGGTCTCTAGTTTCACAGACACCAGCTGCTGCTTCCTAGGCTTAGGATCAGACGAACCTGGCCTGAGTCTTCAAGTTCCAGGCCACAGGCAGTGTCTCCGACACTGAGGCATCTGACTTTTTTGTCAGTTACCAGCACGCGGTCCATTCGGTTTTGCTTTGCAAGAGACCGTTCCATATCCACGATCCCTTGGGTTTTCTATCCGGTCCTGAAACCTCCACCTGCCTCCGACCGAGCATCGGTGATTCCAAGGGACCCGGTCTGGCCAGCATAATGGCGCCATCAAAGAAGTTTGTTCCGCGGCAGCGCAAGCGCAAGGTTCTTGAACGACAGCGGGCGGAAGAGCAGGCCACTCGGGATGCCGAACCAGACAGCAACGCCCTCGAAATCACACCCGCCCAGCAGGCTGAGGCTGAACAAAAAAGGGCCCAGCTCCGCGAGGAATTGAGGCCTCAGGGCGTCAAAGTCAGCAGCCAAAAAGCTAAGCGGCTCGAGAAGTACATCGAGAACAAGCTGAAGAAGGACGAGAACCGGGAGCTGCTCGCCAAACTTGCCGCCAACAAAATCGACACCAGCCTCTTTTCCAGCAGCAAGTCTCTTGGCCAGACCAAAGAGACGAAGAGGGAGGCTCTGAGACGCACCATCAGGGAACAGCATGCCGGCTTTGCCTTGGACAAGTCAGGAGCCAACCTTCTCTACCAACGGCGGAAAGTCGCGGGCGGGGCGGTGCCGCAGGACGAGGCGTCGAGCGAGTCAGAGGAGGAAGGGGGGGAGGACTCGGTTACCGACCAGAAAGGCGCCCTTTCGAAAACAGCTCAGAAGCCGCCAGCACAGACACTCCCTGCCCCATCAGCGATCGGCTCCGGGTTGAAGCGGCCTCTTGAAGTCGACGACTCAGGCCGCCCGGTGCTTGCAAAGCGGCAGAAGCGAGGAGGTGTCAAGGCGAAGCCCTCAATATCAGCACCCGTCGTGAATGAGGAATCGGGCTCAGATGAGTGGAATGGGGTAAGCTCTGGAAGCGAAGGTCCTTCATCAGAAGAGTCAGGGGAGGAGTCCGACGATGGCGAATCCAGTGACGAGGACGGCGAAGGCAGCTCAGACGAGGGCATGGAGAGCTCCGAAGAGGACACCGGGTCCGAAGATGGAGTTGAAGACTCCAAAGAGAAGAGCAAACAGAGGTCATCCGCATTTAAGGCTTGGGCTCATCAGCAACGGAACGAAGCGTTGGGCTACAAGCCGATCGACACGACTTCCATGATCCTGGACATCCCGAAACCCGCGAACTTCACGCCTCGGCCAATTGAGCACGATCCGCTACCGATAGAATTGCAGCCTACGACAAACGTCACGCGAAAGGCATATGCGGTGGGTGTGACGAGAAACCCTGAGATTCAGGAGGCTCGCTACAAACTGCCCGTGGTTGCCGAGGAGCAAAAGATCATGGAAGCCATCCACAACAACGATGTCGTCGTCATCTGCGGCGCCACGGGTTCAGGAAAGACGACACAAGTGCCGCAGTTTCTCTTCGAAGCTGGCTACGGCGCACCGAACGGCCCAACTCCAGGCATGATCGGCGTAACACAGCCGAGACGAGTGGCGGCCGTCAGCATGTCAAAACGCGTGGCTCAGGAGTTGGGAGATTATTCGCACGTCGTGGGCTACCAGATCCGGTTCGAGAGCAATGTGGACCCTTCAACGGCCATCAAGTTCATGACAGACGGTGTCCTCCTCCGCGAGGTCGCACAGGATTTTACTCTTCGAAAATACTCGGCCATCATCATTGATGAGGCTCACGAGCGCAGCGTGAATACCGACATTTTGATTGCCATTCTCAGCAGGGTGGTCAAACTCAGAGCAGAACTGATGAAGGAGGATTCGTCAATCAAGCCCCTGAAGATTGTCATCATGTCTGCGACACTGAGGGTCGAGGAATTCACCGGAAATACCAGACTTTTCAAGGTGCCGCCGCGCGTCATTGAGGTCGAAGGCCGCCAACATGAGGTGACAATGCACTTTGCGAAGAAAACACGGCACGACTACATCGAGGATGCCTTCCGAAAGATCAGCAAAGGCCATCGCAAGCTGCCCCCAGGGGGTATGCTTGTCTTTTTGACCGGACAGGGAGAGATCACCCAACTGAGCAAACGGCTCAAGGGTGCTTTTGGCGGGATGACTTCGGCAGAGGGGCCAAAGGTTCGCATCTCCGGAAGTGAAGCCCCGATTGAGGTCGAAGACATCGACTTTGGCGACACTGAGGACCGGAATGCCGATGACATGGACGACGAGGTTGACTTTGCGTCCGACGATGAGGAGGAAGAAGAGAAGGAATTCGAGCTCGAGGACGAAGAATCCGGGACCGGTCCACGTCGGATGCATATTTTACCGCTCTACTCCCTGCTCCCGACTAAGGAACAGATGAAAGTCTTCGAGCCTCCTCCGGAAGGCTCGCGCCTGGTTATCTTGGCTACAAATGTGGCGGAAACCAGTTTGACCATTCCCGGCATCCGATATGTCTTCGACGGCGGAAGATCAAAAGAGCGGAAGTACGACCCGGTGAGCGGCGTCCAGAGCTTCGAGGTCGGCTGGATCAGCAAGGCAAGCTCAAAGCAGAGAGCCGGTCGTGCCGGCCGTACGGGCCCGGGCCATTGTTGGAGACTGTACTCGTCAGCAGTTTACGAGAGAGACTTCCCCGAGTTTTCGGCGCCCGAGCTCCTTCGGATGCCTATTGAGGGTGTGGTGCTGCAACTCAAGTCGATGAACCTCCAGCACGTGGTTAACTTCCCCTTCCCGACCCCGCCGGATCGACAGAGCATCGTCAAGGCAGAGAAGCTCCTGACATATCTGTCGGCGATTTCGCCGAGCGGACAAGTCACGCCGGTCGGGACGAGCATGTCTATCTTCCCCCTGGCGCCTCGCTTTGCACGAATCCTGCTTGTCGGTCATCTTCACGACTGCTTGCCATACACCATCGCTATGATTGCTGGCTTGTCCGCCGGCGAGATTTTTGTCCCGGAGAACCAAGCCATACCGGCCGTCGCTGAGCAGACCGAAGAATTCCGTACCAACGAGGAGGTCATTGCCGAGGACAAGCAGGCAAGGATACGAAAGGCATTCAACGCAGCCCACAAGAACTTCTGCTCCCTCGACGACAAATCCGACGCACTGAAGATTCTTCAGGTAGTGGGCGAGTTCGCCCACGAACCCACCGAGCAGTGGTGCGAAAGCCACTTTGTCCGGTTCAAGGTCCTCAAGGAGATTTTGCAACTGCAGTCCCAACTCGCCAACCTCGTCAAGACGAACCTGGCCGGCTTCGCCAACTTCAAGATCCCAGAGAAGCTCGCTCGGCCATCTGCCCAGCAGATCCAAGCCCTCAAACAGATGGTCGCGGCCGGCTTCGTCGACCAGGTCGCCATCCGCGCCGACAAGGCGCCCAACCCGCCCGAGATGTACCGCAAGCCGCGCCGCGCCATCGACGTCCCCTATCTCCCGCTCATGCCCCTCGAGACCGACCGGGCGTCGGCCGACCCGGCAGACAAGCTGGTGTACATCCACCCGTCGTCGCCGCTCGCCCACCTGAGCGTCGACGAGTGCCCGGAGTACGTCGTCTACGGGCACCTCCAGCGCGCGGGCAACGCCGCCCCGGACGGCAAGAAGCCCAAGACGAGGATGCATGCGCTCACGGACCTGACGGGCGGTCAGCTGGCGAACATCGCCAAGGGCACGCCGCTGGTTACCTATGGCAAGCCGATCAAGGAGGTCAAGGTGGAGGGCGATGCCAACGCCCGGGAGGTTTGGGTCGTGCCGTACTTGAGGGCGGAGACTGGCGGTGGGATGGGGTGGTACGTAATTTTTTTTTATGAATTTTTCCTTGATCGAGGAACGTTAGCTGACGTTGATTAGGCCCCTGCCGATGAGGAAAGTCAGGCAGAAGAGGGTGATGGGACAGGGGTGGGTCGTCGAGTGATGCAACAGAGCACACCGCAGGCCAGGAGGCTCGTGGCAGCCTATCGCTGTGGTATCCTTGTGGAAGGTATGTTGCCGTCTTTTGTCAGTTTTCTGTCCCTTTTTTCGTGTCGCGTTTCCCCGCCCCTTTTTTGCCTACCACGGCTACCCCAGAGCGCCTGTCATGATGATTTTCTCGTAAGAGGCTGTTTATGAATCTTTTGATGATTATAAACTATCACCTACATTGTTCTAGATCTGAACCTGGCGCTCGGTTAAAGCTTCGTGTGCTTTATCTTTTCAGATGCCATCAAGCTCAATGACTAGGCAGCTAACTTGAGTGTAGGGAGCTGGCTTGCTCGCCTGGACATCCCAACAGCTTGAACACAGCTTGATCTGTGTCTCAGTCGAAGTGTTAGATACCGAACCAATTTGTTAATACCCGTCATAGGCAATGTTGCCCGTGTGAAACTGGTTCCATGCTTTTTACATCGTCAATTCCCGAGAATCGCCGTAATGTGCCGTGAAGTCTCGTAGCCAAAGGCTCTGCAGCTCTATTGCCATGCCCTTGTAGGAAACCCAGGGTATCAAAGATAATTTACCGTCAAATACAACCATAACGCCGGCCCTGTCACATATCCCATCGCCTCACCTTGATTCCAAGAGCGCAGTCACTGCTTCCTTGCTCCCAGAAATCGCCCATCACCACTTCCGTCCCCTATTCCCTCTGTTTCACCCTAACCACCCCTCACTGCGGCGTCACAGCCGCCTTGCTCCCCTTCCTCTTCTTCCCCCTGGCCATCCCGCCCCCACCGCCGGGCGTCTTGGGGCTCTTGGTCTCCTTGCCCGAGGGCTTGGCCGCGAGCGGGTTCTCGGCGGTCGCTCCTAACTTAGTGTTGAGCGTCGGCAGGCTGGGG
>Ga0247823_10000366_pt1 | contig 39304 bp, 34 predicted proteins | sample 13C_PalmiticAcid_2_FD_192426 | JGI IMG/M metagenome (GOLD analysis project Ga0247823, IMG submission 192426) | Soil microbial communities from agricultural site in Penn Yan, New York, United States - 13C_PalmiticAcid_Day30 | ecosystem: Environmental > Terrestrial > Soil > Agricultural land... | reverse complement strand
GTGGGGGAGTGATGTCCGGGGTGGTGGGCGTGGCGAGGGCGCCGCCGTTTTCGGTGCCGACATTTTGTCAGCTGGAGGAGGATCTGCGGAAGAGGTTGAGGGTGTTGTCGAGCGAGACGATTGATGTGTTGAGAAGGGCGTAGGCCCGGAGGGGGGGGCGCTGCGTTCCCTTGTAGGTGGTTTATTTTTCTCTGAAGTTGTCTTGATGATCTCTCTGTCTTATGACATGGCGTTGGTGCTTGGCAGCAGTTTGCGTGGTGATGAAGCGGTGGATGCTCAAGAAGGCGCGAGGAGTATCACGATACAAGGGTGCTGGAGCCTCACTGCATGACGATCTGATCATTCTTCACTGTCCTATCTAGAAGTATGCTAGTTTGACAAACATAGAACTATGCACATAATTTAGGAATGGGAAACACATGGAGATGCTGTCGTTCACAATTGCAATTGCCAGGTTCACGCCATCTGAAATGTCACGAAGAGTCTTTTCAGGAACCATCAGATCATCCCCAGTCAACACACCACCAACCTGGTCAGCAACCTGTCTTGGCTCTGCTGTGCCTCCAGCCGCAACCCCTCGTCTGTTACATTGTCCCCCCCTCCACATTCGCAGCGAATGCAATGCAACCTGTGAGCATTGGCCTTCCATTTCTGGGCACTTTATTATTAGTTCTTGGCTCAAGATGCATGTCATCTTCAGTGTAACTCCGGGGATCGAAGGACAACCTTCACCGGTCATACTGCTGGCTTTTTACACAACATGCAACATCTCCCTTTCCGGTAAGTTTTCCGAAGGGTGCGTCGCACCAGCCTCACGTCCCGTCCACGGTCACATGCCGTCCTGGTCCCTTCCGCACCCCTCCCGCTGTAGCCCCTGAGTGACACCGCACGAGCCGTCTCCTGGAACCAGACCCCCAATCTACCACGGCAACTTGGATCCATCTTCATGGAGGAGAAACTGCCCTGATGAGTCCTCCTTCGTTGCCTCGTCAATCTGCAGCAGATATCATTAGCATTAGCCTGTTTGCCCAAGAAGTCAAAACCAGTAGCTCTCACCCTTGCCAAAATCCCGTCCACACTGTCCTGTATCGTCGTCGGCGCCTCCTTCCGGCCCATCAACCTGGCCCCGGTATCCCCCATGTCTGTCTGCACATGCCTACGAAGCCACCATGATCAGTTCCTGGCCTTCCCCCGCAAACCCCATACCCCACGGGCATCATGTGCAGTGCAGTAACTCACCCCGGATCCACCACAAACGCAACCAACCACGCATTCTCAAAATGCACCTTCCGCACCAAATAATTCCCCGCCAGCTTCGACATGCCGTACGCGAACAGCGGCGAGCGCGCGTACTCGTCCATGCCCGTGATGGTGCTGATGGGCGCGCCGACGAGCACGAACTTTGCCCCGCCCGGCCGCGCCGCCTGCAGCAGCTCGCGCGTGGCCTGGAACAGCAGGAGGACCGAGTACGTGTTGACCATCATGTGGTTCTGCAGGTGGGGCAGGGGCATGGTGGAGGCCGGGCCAAAGTTGGTCGCGATGGCGGCGTTGGCGATGACGACGTCGATGTGGGTGAGGGCATGCTGCGTGCGGAGAGTGGTGGCGGCGTCAAAGGGGTCGGTCTCGGAGGCGCAGTCGAGTTTGAGGATGATGAGGGTCGAGGTGTCCGCTTTGGGGAGGGCGGTGAGGGCGGCGGATTGGGTGGTCGTGTCGCGCACGCATGCGATGACGGTGGTGTCGGGGCGGAGGAGGTAGGCTGCTACGAGGCCCTTGCCGAGGCCTGGGAGAGGGGGGGTGGTTAGATAGTGAGGACAAGATATGGGGTGGCAGGCAAACCTCTGCTGGCGCCGGTGATTAGGTAGGTCGTCTTGTAAGTGCCGTCGGCGACGTGGCGGGAGTTGGCCCCGTGTCTGAAGAGGCCATTTGCTATTGTGCCGTTCATCATAGTGGTAAGTTGTAAAGAGAACAGTACGATGTGCTGACAGAAAAGCGTTTGCGAGTGTAGACATGGTTGAGAACGGCATGACCCTTTTGTACACCACATTCGGGTTGCGGGTTGGTTATCCCCGAACCACCATCGGCTTCCGACACGCCTGACGCGTTGGGTCTCCAGTGACCTGGGCAACGAGCGCGACGCGTCGTAAGATCGCACAGGTCTAGATAGATCCCGTTTGAGGAGCATGCCTTCTACTGAAAGATGGAAATGGTCAAAACATCAGGCATTTCCAGGGCAGTTCCATGGTTGGCGGCAATTCAACTTCTATTACATCAACACCCTGTAACTCCCGAACCCGAGTCCAAAGCCTGCCCCAGTATTGTACAGTAATAGTTGCCTCGCACCTTTTCAAGCCTTGCGTGCACTGTCAAACATGCCCAGGAGCACGACGCCAACAGCAGTGATGATGGGGGCGTAGCCCCAGTGGTTCCAGTGTCCTATTCCATGGGCGAAGCATGCGAGACCATCGGCGACCGCGACGCCGCTGGCGGCAATCAAGGTCCAACCGAGCGACTTCTTGGTGCCAAAGAGAGCGGCCGAGTAGATGGCCAGGCCCATGAAGATGTCGCGAGCGCCATAAACAACCATCAGGCTGTCCACCATGCGCGCGTCGGCGGGCGAAGCGGGAGGGGAGAACTCAAAGAAGGTCAGGGCGTGCGACGGGCGGAGAATGGCATTGACGCCGAAAGCAGTGAAAATGGTGGCGAATGCGTGGGCCGCGAGTTGGAGGCCTGTGGACTGAGAGAGCGCCATCTTGAGAGCGTCGGTTTGTCGTGTTGGGTATGCGCTAGTTGTTTGGGTTCAAGTTGATGATCAGAAGGACTGCAACTCTCGTGTTAGCGAAAGGCTTTCTTCACAGACTAGAGCACCAATGAAAGCTTTCTACAGCAAAGAGTGTCGAGTGATTGCGTACGTACCGAATGTCAAAACCTTTGCCGTCGTCAGATGCAGTGGTCAGATGCGGCTTCGATCGGTTGGAACTTGGGGATAGGGTGCGGGTCAGAGAGAAGAAGTCAAGTCAAGTGGGCGAAGATGTGTAGGAGGGTTGAAGGAAGAAATTCATGGCCTGGAAAGCTGCTGCCAGAGCGGCTGTTTGTCGCCGCATTGCTGCCTGGCTTGGCTCAGCTTGGCTGCTGAATGCGGCACAGCGACAAACATGCCCTTTGTTCCAACCTGCAACCGAACGCGTCCGACCCTCACCCGTCGCGCGATCCCGTGCTTTCATTCGAGGCTCCCCCTCATCCTGAAAAACGGGACCTGCCGTCGCTCCCTTGGCGTTGCTGACCAGCAATCACTTGGCGTCCTCCCGCGACCAATGAGGCAAAACACGAACAAAGCTTGATTCCTGAATGGTCCACTCGGGGAAGGAACGCAGGCGGAGACTTAGCCCAAACCGGGATGATTGCCTGCAGAGTTACGGTATCCGAGCGGAAGGTGCCGCGTGCTATCGCGTTGGTCTATTGGCCGGTGGGGATCAGGTCTCGGCGTCCCTTCCTTCTGGAGTTCTGAACTCGTCTTCGTATTCCGCACCTCCTTCCCGTGCACATGTGGTCTTGCCCGGTGGCCGTGGAAGGACGGAAAGCTGAAGGGGCACCACGACACCGCCCCGCGCCACAGCGCGTAACAATCGGTCGGGATCGGCGACATCGGTCTGCGTCGACTCATCGGTCGCCACACTCCCCGCGGATCCGAGACATTGACGGAATTCTCCGGCCTGCCCGAGGCTGCCTGCTGCAGCTGAAAGGGTGGACGACCAGAGTCTGATCATGGTGTGTAACACCGAGAGTCAGATCAGGGTCCCGACAGCCCCCGATCATCTTACCTACAGCAGCCCCCCCATTCGGTCAGCGAGTACCATTCTTCTCGGGCTCCGGTCACCCAATCCTACACACTTCGCGCCGTCTGGCTGGGCTGCCGACGGCAAGCGGCTGACTTGAGCTGAGCAGCCACCGTCCCCTTTCCTCCGAGGGCCCCTTTTCGTTTGCACGGTTGCACCGCAGTCCAGCAACACGGTCCTCCACGGTGACCGCTCCTCCGGGTCTGGTTCGATGTCTTCGGTTGTGGCGGTGCCAGCCTCCGGCGTTACCAGCCCTACCTGCACAGGCGCTGTTCTCGGAGGCCGCACAGGTCTCAAGGCTCTCGACTCTTGGTGATTGAGGCCTGTTGGTTAGTTATTTTTGGACGACTCTTGCAGCGGCCAACGGCATTGCCCTTGGCAGGAGTCTGAGAACATGCCAATGCATCTGCTTGCAAGATTTCTATGATCTAACCAGACAGTTTTTCCCTAGGTACTGTCGCTGTAACCGAAATGATGCTGCTCCTACCATCATGCTGCCTGGCCGTGTACGAGTTGCCTGACCGATGTCAGCCGGCCTTGAACCCAAGCCCCTGCCCTGATAGGCCATCCTGACCGAGCTCTCGGCTATGTGGCCACTTGGATCCCATTTTCGGTCCGTAGGATGCGTGGTCTTCCAGCAATCTACCTTCTTACGGAACCTCCCGGAAGTCACATGCAAGGAAAGGAACTTCTTGACAGACTCGGTCATCGACCCCTTGCTGCACGTTGAAGTCAGAGACAAACAGCTCCAGCAGAGGCACGGTTTGCAGGAGCCTAAGACTCGATGGCTGTGCCCCCAGTAGTGACCAGTAGCATCTTGTCACGTACCATGGGAGGAGGAAGCTAACGCACCCAGACGCCGGCCCCCTATTTGGGGCGTCTCGTAGCAGGCGTCTGATCTTGACACTGGGCTGCGCCCGCGGCATGACCCTCCATTCGCTAACGTAGCCGCATGGCCTTGGAAAAACCCGGTTGCTTGTTTGTCCCGCTTCCTGTTCGGACGAGTGCTAGTTCCTCCGGCCTGGATCGGGCTTACCTGCAAACCAAGCGCCCCATTCGATACTTGACGCAGACAGCCGCAGGCGCTAGCAGACTCGGGTCGGGACAGGCCACTGAAGCTAAAGATAGTGGGAACAAACCTGGAAGCCCTGGCAGTCTCTCTGGACTCTACTCCCGTCATCCCCATTGCTGGTAGTTACTCAGTGATATTGCATGGATATGACTCCCGTGATTTCTCCTGCTTCAAGCCACGTGGAGGAGTGACACAGCATCGAAACCAGACTGACACCCCTCGCATTACGCTGAAATAAGACGGGAGATTGACGGTTGACGCACGATCAATGCAGTCTTGGACCCGGGGCCGTGGTTGACAGCCCTTCCATCAGGCTTCCACAATCAAGACAACCCCCCCTCGCTCAGGGGCAAGCCAATCGGACGCTTCGTTCTTGATTACGCCCAGCCCTGTGCAACCACATGGACATGCGCAAGGGTGCTGATGCGGCGCTGCGACCTGCGCCGCGCCCGCCATGCGTGGTGTCGGAAGCCCCGATCGAGGCCAGGCCCAATAGTGCGGCGGATTCGGGACGTCATGATGTCCTCCAGGCCTCACAGGGCGTTCCTGTAAGCGAGCTGTCCACCGACGGTGCGCTTGACGCCCACAGTAACGTGGCCAAGCAGGGGCGCGACGCTGCGTTCACTGCCCCTCACGAGTCTTGTCATTTCCAGGTCTACCATGGGAGCCTGGGGCTATGAGCATCAGCTGGACCCGTCATAGGACGGTAAGATCCATCTCATGAACGACGAGATGGATATAAAACCACGGTCTGATGCCTCGAATTCAGATGGTTCAAACCAGCAAGCTCTCAACCATCACCAACATTCACTACTTCCTTTGGCACTTCTCTTGGTCTTGGTCACTCGTTCACGCTCTTCGGAATGCGTTTTAGTCTCGTTTCTACGCTGGCCCTCGTGGGCTCAGCTGCCGCAGCCCTCGACTTCTCCAAGTGGAAGACACGCCAGCCGGGCGAGTTTCGGGCCCCTTGCCCAGCCATGAACTCGATCGCCAACCACGGCTTCATCCAGCGTGACGGGCGTAACATCACCGTTGCCTCCCTGGTTCCCGTGCTCCAGGAGGTCTTTCACCTCTCCAACGAGCTGGCCACCATCATCTCTACCCTGGGGTTGTTCACTGCCCAGGACCCGTCCAAGGGCGTCTTCACACTCGACGATCTCAACCGTCACAACCTGTTCGAGCACGACGCGTCGCTGTCCCGCGAGGATTTCTACTACCACAAGGACGCCGTGACCTTCAACCCGGAGGTCTTCAAGAAGTTCATGTCCCACTTCAAGGACATGGAGTACATCACGTTGCAGGCCGCTGCCGACGCCCGCTACGCCATGGTCAAGGACTCGCGCAAGAGGAACCCCACCTTCAGCTACAACGCCCAGCAGCGCATCACCAGCTACGGCGAGACCATCAAGTATTTCCGCACCATCGTCGACCCCAAGAACGAGCAGTGCCCCACTGCCTGGGTCAAGATCCTTTTTGGTAAGCCACACTTTTTATTGATGACATTGAATCAACGTTCCGCTAACACCGCATGCAGAGCAGGAGCGCCTCCCCTACAATGAGGGCTGGAGGCCCCCCAAGACTGAGATCAGCGGCTTTTCCATGGCCAGTGACGTCTTGGAGCTGTCCTTGCGCACCCCTGAGAACATCAGCGATAAGCCCTGCAAGGGCAAGAACTGCCCGGAGCGCCGGGGCATCCACGGCTACTTCGGCATGTAAGATTATGGGACATGTTGTTAAATTTTAGGCTTTCGTTTGTCTGGGCTGGGGCGTGGATACCTTACATGAGCACTTTTGGATATTTCGTTGGGCAACAGACTGTTTCCGTCTTTGTATTACTAGTATAAGCGTCTTTCTATTTCTGTTTTTTTATTTACTTTTATCCAGTTGCTATAGAGAAATACCTTCGCTCTCTTAGCACAGCTCTGCAATGAGGTTCTCTGCCTGAAGCTTCCACCGTCCCCTTGAACACCGGCCTGCCACCTGCAACTCCTGTCCTGTAGTAAGATGCTTTGATTGTGGACGTACAAGCATTCAACCTCTACCGTAACCATAAATCAACGCTCCATAGAACAGCAAAGGCCTGCCTACCCAACAGTTGCTTCACCACTCTGCCACCCCTGCCTGTCTCTAACTCACGTTTTCATCTTGCTTCATACCGAGAAAGTCACTGACGGCTTCAGCGTGATTTCACACCGCCGTGCCTTTGGGGTCCCAGCAATGAAGCTGTCAATCACGGCCATGCTCGCAGGTGTTGCTGACGGCGCCAATCTCGCCCCGGGACATTCTCTGAAGAACATGGCCGCAGCAAGACGCATCTCAATCCGGCCAAGATGAATTCCAAGACACTGACGAGCGCCGTATCCAAAGGGATTGAATGACATCTTTGCTCGCTCTGTAAGCTGGGATCCCGGCAGCCACCGCGTGTGATCGAAGCTGGGAAGGCATGGCTGTCAGCATCATTGATATGCGCCGTGTGGGCAGCCAAGGGAAGGATGTACTGACCGATCAGGATTCTCCCACGTGTCCGGGTCGCGCTGCAGGCTCCAGTTCTGTGTCACCACGATAGCCTGGTCCGGGATGAAGTACCCGCCCAGCGTGGCACCCCCTTGCGGCACACTCCTCGGCATACATCCCGGCGCAGGACCATACAGCCGCAGGCTCTCATCAATGACCGCATTTAGGATGGGCAGCCCCTCGCAGACCACATCCGTCACCTCCCCCTCGATGCCTGCCACCTCGGCCTCCAACTCCCTCTGCAACTCGGGCCGGTTCAGCACGCACCAGATCAAAAACGTCAGCGAAATCGCCGTCGGATCCGACCCGGCCAGCAGCAACGCGCCCGCATCCGTGATGATATCGATGTCCGTCAGCGGGTGTTCCCCCTGATCCTCCGCCAGCGCCTTGGCAAACAGATTGCTCTCCCCAATCTTCTCGCTCCTCGCCTGCGCTACCACCGTCTCCCCCGCCAAAAACATCTTCTCCTGCGAGTAAAACACATCCTGCAGCGGCGGCACCACCCACGCAAGCGCCCTCCCCACATAGTACAGCGGCGGCACAAAGTGCCGCAGCAGGTGCGCGAGGTCCCCCATCCGCCGCTCCAGCATCAGCACAAACGGGTCCTTCACCCCGCCCTGCACTGTGTCCTTGCCCCCGTCAAACGTGATCTTGCACACGATCTCGTTGGCCATGAGCGTCCACCACCCCATGACCTCCGCCGCCCCTTTCCGCTGCGCATCGTCCTTGATCTTCCGCACCGTCAGCGCCGTGACGTTCCGGATCGTGGGCTCCCACTCCCGCCGCAGGCTCGCGAGCGTGAAGCCCTTGGCGTACAGCTTGCGCCGCGCGGAGTGGAGCTTGGCGTCGCGGAAGTTGAAGATGTTGTCCACGGGGCCGGGCGACAGGAGCTTGTAGAAGGGCGCCTTCGTGAAGCCCGAGCCCATGCGGTGGATGTCGCGCGCCGCCTGCGGGTCGGCGACGTCGACCTCGAGGGGCGCGATGCGCACGATGGGGCCGTAGCGCTTGTGCAGGGAGTGGACGTAGTGGATGCGGTTGTTGGCGAACACGGAGTAGGCCAGGCGGACGCTGGTTAGGCGCGCGTACCAGGGGCCAGGGACTTTGGAGAGCGGGGTGAAGTAGGCGGTGTGGATGGTCTGACGTTGGCGGGGGGGTTAGTACGTGGGATGATAGTGGTGTTGGCGGTGTGAGGAAGTGTCTTACAGTGGCGATCTTGACGGACACAAAGGTCAGGGCCAAAAGAAGCAAAACAAACGTCAGTGGCGCGCCTGTGGTGGCGTCCAGGATTAGCTTGTAAACGCTATCCCCCATTTTGGTACAGGGCCTATTCGTGCAGCTCGGGAAACAAAAAAAATGGGATAGACGGTAGGGCTGTCGTGGCTCCAGGGGGCATCAAGGGGGGCGAACGTCAAGTATGGTGGGTGCTTCCGGTGGGTGCCCCCATGTCCCTCGGTCCGCAAAGCCCGAGCTCCAGGTGTCGGGTGTCATCTAAGGGAGCCATGGGGCCCGGAGCGGACTTTCGGTCTCCTATTGGATTTACCCACCAGACCCTTGCGTTCCTCTCGCCGTGCGATCTGCGATCCGACCATGTCCGATGATGTTGGGTTTGTTGACTTGCGCCAGTGGAAGGCAGTGACGGACAGCGATGGCACTGTGGGTGATTGTAGCAATGTCTCCGGGCTCGGAGCTGGCCAGTATTGGGCCGGAGTAGTGTCGTGTCACAGCGTGCTGTGATTATCCCCGTGTATTTATCACGTTGATAGAATATCGTACGATGACCCCTAAGCTTCCTACCGAACTGCTGTACCGTGATTACACCATCCGCCAATGATATTGCTCTTCAACACGGCTTCGTTCTTGACTTCGGTTGCGTAGACACAGTCATGGCACACAGCACGCGGGTCTTCCTCTTCGGAGACCAGACGACTGACTTTGTGCCCAAGCTGCGGGAACTGCTGACCATCCGCGACAATCCTCTCTTGACGGCGTTCCTTGAGCAGGCTCACTATGTCGTCCGAGCACAGATGATGCAGGTTCTGCCGCCGGGAGAACACAAGGTTTCACGGACGGCAAACCTTGCCGAGATGGTGCAAAAGTATGCCGACGGGAAACTGAGCCCGGCATTCCAGACTGCGTTGTCTTGCATCTGCCAACTGGGGTCCTTCATGCAGTGAGTGATAACACGCCCGTTTTACTGGCAGCATATCCTAAAACAATGCTAGGGAGGTGGAAGACAGCACCAAGCCGTACCCAGGCCCCAACGACACGTACGTGTTGGGCGTGTGCACGGGGTCCCTTGCTGCCGCTGCTATCAGCTGTAGCACCTCGCTCTCAGACCTGCTGCCCTTGGCGGTTCAGACAGCTCTGGTCGCGTTTCGCCTCGGCCTCTGCGCACTGGATATTCGCGACCGCTTGGAGACATCCACCGAGGATCGAGGTCGGCCGTGGTCGGTGGTCATCTCGGGGCTCGAGGCGCAGGTTGCCGAGGCGGCCATTAAGACGTTCTGCCAGGAAAATGTGAGTGCTGTGTGGCGTTTGTGGAACGCTCCCGTTGCTAATGCAGGTCATCAGGTTCTCCCAAAGACTCGGCACCCCTGGATCACAGCTACCGCCCCAAAGTCAACAACCATCAGCGGCAGCCCTCGGGTGTTGGATAAACTCATTGCGTCGCCGTCTTTTCGCGGTCTCAAGGCGACCGAGATCCCCATCTACGTGCCAGCCCACAATGGCCAACTCTTCACCTCCAAAGACATCAGCTCAATCCTGGAAACAACCGCCGATGTCCCGTGGGCTTCACATTCGGCCAAGATACCATTCCTCTCAAGTGTATCCGGGAAGCCAGCATGGGCGGCAAATTACAAGGCCCTCGTCGAGCTGGCGCTCAACCAGTGTCTACTCGAGCCCATCGGCTGGGACAAGGTGGAGAGTGAAGTCCCCCGACTCTTCAAATCGCGCGGCGTCGGCAGTGCCACCATTACCCCATTTGTCTCCAGCGCGCACAAGAGCCTAGCCTCGGCTCTCTCAACAAGCGGCATCAAGGCCGAGGTGGGTGCCAGCGCTGGCGGATCCGGCAAGTTCTCTCACCGGCCGGGCCCAGCAAGATGCAAGCTCGCCATCGTCTCCATGTCGGGCAGGTTTCCCGACGCCCAACACACGGATGACTTTTGGGATCTCCTCTACAAGGGCATCGACACCTGCAAGGAGGTGCCCCTCCGGCGATGGGATGTCAGGACTCACGTGGACGAGACCGGCAAGGCGCGCAACAAGGGGGGCACCAGATGGGGATGTTGGCTGGATTTCACGGCCGAGTTCGACCCTCGGTTCTTTAGCATTTCACCCAAGGAGGCGCCTCAGATGGACCCAGCACAGCGCATGTCGCTCATGTCGACATACGAGGCCATGGAGCGCGGCGGCATCGTGCCTGACACGACTCCGTCAACCCAGCGCAACCGTATCGGCGTCTTCCACGGCGTGACAAGCAACGACTGGATGGAGACCAACACGGCCCAGAATATCGACACGCATTTCATTACGGGCGGAAACAGGGGCTTCATCCCGGGGCGCATCAACTTCTGCTTCGAGTTCTCGGGTCCCAGTTACAGTAACGACACCGCGTGCTCGTCGAGTCTCGCAGCCATCCATCTCGCGTGCAACTCGTTGTGGCGAGGCGACTGTGACACGGCGGTTGCTGGGGGGACCAACATGATCTTTACCCCTGACGGGCACACGGGTCTCGACAAGGGCTTCTTCTTGTCGCGCACCGGAAACTGCAAGCCATTTGACGATGCGGCCGACGGATACTGCCGTGCAGAGGGTGTGGGAACCGTCTTCATCAAGCGTCTGGAGGATGCGCTGGCCGACAACGACCCCATCCTGGCCACGATCCTCGACGCAAAGACCAACCACTCGGCCATGTCGGACTCGATGACGCGCCCGCATGTCGGCGCTCAGATTGAAAACATGACTGCAGTTTTGAATTCGGCGTGTGTTCGCCCTACTGAGCTGAGCTACATTGAAATGCACGGAACGGGCACGCAAGTTGGCGATGCCGTCGAGATGGAGTCGGTGCTCTCCGTGTTTGCCCCTGACGAAAAGGCTCGTCCTCAAGACCGGCCATTGTTTGTGGGCTCAGCAAAAGCAAACGTCGGCCACGGTGAGGGGGTATCTGGAGTGACGAGTCTGGTCAAGGTGCTGCTCATGATGCAGCACAACACCATCCCGCCACACTGCGGCATCAAGCCGGGCAGCAAGATCAACCACAACTACCCAGATCTTGGGGCTCGCAATGTTCACATCGCCTTTGAGCCAAAGCCGTGGCCACGGACACAGGAACCACGGAAGGTGCTCATCAACAACTTCAGCGCTGCAGGTGGCAACACGGCGTTGCTCGTTGAAGATGCCCCTCCACGACTGTACTCGGACGCGCCAGACCCGAGAACAAGCCACACTGTGACCATCTCGGGGCATGTGGGCAAATCACTCAAGACCAACCTTGAAAGGCTTCTGAAGCACATCGAAAAGACGCCCGAGCTCTCCATGCCGCACCTCTCATACACAACGACTGCCCGCCGCTGGCATCATTTGCACCGCGTCAGCCTCACCGGGTCATCCATCAGCGAGATCAAGCAGAAGCTGCAGACGGCCATCAAGGACGGAACCGGCATCAACCGGCCCAAGTTCAAGCCCAACGTCGTTTTTGCCTTTACCGGCCAGGGCTCTCAATATCTCGGCATGGGCCGGCAGCTGTATGAGGCGTACCCCAAGTTCAAGGCGGACCTCCAGCGGTTTGAGCAGCTCGCCCAAAGCCACGGATTCCCTGGTTTCCTGCACGTCTACACCTCGACACAGGGCAACATTGACGAGTTTCTCCCTGTTGTCGTGCAGGTGGCCTTGACGTGCTTGGAGATGGCGCTCGGCACTCTGCTGCAGTCCTTTGGCTTGACTCCCAGCGCCGTTGTCGGACACAGCCTGGGCGAGTATGCCGCGCTGTACATTGCGGGTGTGCTCTCAGCCTCGGACACCATCTATCTCGTGGGCAAGCGCGCGGAGCTCCTGCAGGAGCGCTGTCAGCGCGGGACACACGCCATGCTGGCCTCCCGAGCGTCGGCGTCGGAGCTGCTGCGTCTTTTGCCCAGCACAAACTGCGAGGTTGCGTGCATCAACGGTCCGCATGACACCGTGCTGAGCGGGTCGGTGGAAGACATCTCCGAGGCCCAGCGTGTTTTGGCTGGGAACGGCACCAAGGCTACGCTGCTCAAGTTGCCGTTTGCGTTTCACTCGGCCCAAGTCCAGCCCATCTTGGAAGATTTTGAGACTCTCGCCAGCGGTGTGTCAGTGGAGAAGCCCAAGGTTCCCGTCTTGTCGCCGCTCCTGGGCAGTGTTATTGAAGAGGACGGCGTTTTCAAGCCCTCCTACCTCGCCCGGCACTGCCGTGAGGCAGTCGACATCGTCAAGTCACTCGAAGCGGCGAAAGAAAAAGGCATCATCCACGACAAGACCATCGTTGTTGAGGTTGGACCAAAGCCGTTGCTGTGTGGCATGGTCAAGATGACGCTGGGCACCCAGATGACGACGTTCCCGACCTTGGGACCGAATGCAGATGTGTGGCCCAACCTGCAGACAATCCTCGCTTCCATCTTTTCTGGTGGTCTCGACGTGAATTGGGTTGCCTATCACAGTCCGTTCGAGTCGTCCAAGAGGGTCATCCCACTGCCCGACTACGGCTGGGACTTGAAGGAGTACTACATCCCTTACCGAGGGGATTGGTGTCTGCACCGCCACGACACCAAGTGCGAGTGTGCCGACGCAGGCAAAGAAGTCCACACTTCGGCGTACCAGATGCCGTCAGAGCACCCCGAGCTGACCGCGCCCAAGAAGCCATCCAAGCTGGACGCCTCCAAGGAAGCTTTTCCAGAGATCAAGACCACGACCACCCTGCACCGCGTCGTCGAGGAAAAGACCGAGCCCCTGGGCGCTACTTTTATTGTCGAAACCGACATGTCCCGCGCCGACGTCAACTCCATCGCCCAGGGCCACCTCGTCGACGGCATCCCGCTCGCAACGCCCTCCTTCTACGCCGACATCGCCCTGCAAGTTGGCCGGTACTCCATGGAGCGCCTCCGGGCCGGCCATCCCGGCGCCATGGACGGAATCGTCTCCGTCTCGGACCTCGTCGTCGACAAGGCCCTCATCCCGCACGGCGAAGCCCCCCAGCTCCTCCGCACCACGCTCACCATGTCCTGGCCGCCCAAGGCCGCGGCCACCACGCGCAAAGCCACCATCAAGTTTGCGACTCACTTCGCCGACGGCAAGCTCGACACCGAGCACGCGGCCTGCACGGTCCGCTTCACGACCGATGCGCAGCTCAAGTCCCTCCAGAAGAAAGTCGGCGACTACCGCGCCCGCATCGCGCGTCTGCGCGACGGCATGGCGCGCGGCGAGTTTGTGCGCTACACGCGCAAGAGCGGGTACAAGCTCATGAGCAGCATGGCGAGCTTCCACCCGGACTACAAGCTGCTGGACAACCTGATCCTGGACGAGAGCCAGAACGAGGCCGTCAGCAAGATGGACTTCTCGGACGCCAAGGCCGCGGGCACGTTCGCGGCGCACCCGGCGTACGTGGATGCCATTACGCAGGTGGCTGGGTTTGCGATGAACGCCAAGGACGATACGGATATCACCAAGGAGGTGTATGTCAACCATGGGTGGGGGTCGTTGCAGATCTATGAGCCGCTGGTGAAGGGGAAGACGTATGAGGTGTATACCAAGATGGCGAGGGATAAGGGGAGTGACATGGCACATGGAGATGTTGTGGTGCTCGATGGGGACAAGGTGGTGGCTTTCTTTGACGGGCTTTCGGTGAGTTTTTCGTGTTGATGTGATGATTTGGCTGCGCTAACTTGATCACCAGCTCCGTTCAGTCCCGCGTAAGGCGCTCCACGTCGTGCTCAAGTCGGCACTCGACAAGGGCATCCGCCAGCGCGGTGGAAAGCCGGGAGCAGCATCAAAGGCTGCAAAGCCACCTGCACCGGCGGTGAAGTCTGCTCCTGTGACGGCTCCCAAGCCTGCAGCAGCAGTGCCTGTTTCCACACCAGCGTCTCCTCCGGCAGCGGCACCAAAGAAGAAAGCTTCAAAGCCCAAGCCCAAGACAGGGGGTACCGCCAACGATGAGAAGTTCCAAGCAGTGCTCCGCGTTGTGTCAGAGGAGAGCGGTGTCGCGCTGGATGAACTCACCGACGAGAGCAACTTTGTCGACATGGGCATCGACTCGCTGAGCTCCATGGTCATTGGCAGCAGGATGCGGGAAGACCTCGGCATGGACTTGGCCGCCGACTTTTCGCTCTTCATTGACTGCCCGACTGTTGGCGCTTTGAGAGAGTGGTTAGGTGCCTCGCCAGGAGAGGAGAAGAACGAAGACGAGGACGAGGACGAGGAAGAGGAAGAAGCCGAAGTTTCCGAACCAGTTCCTGCTCAACCGTCGGCCACTTCTGCGATTGCCTCCATTCCAGCTCTGGTTACCCCTTCTTCCCCTGTTGTGGGGGCTGCCACGGCCTTTGATGGCGAGCAGTTCAACGCCGCTCTCAAGGTCATCTCCGAGGAGAGCGGCGTAGCCATTGACGAGCTCACTGACGAGACCGTCTTTTCAGACATTGGCATCGACTCGCTCAGCAGCATGGTCATCAGCAGCCGCTTCCGCGAGGAGCTCGGCCTCGGCCTGGACTCCGCCTTTTCCCTCTTTGACGACGTGCCCACGGTCGCCAAGCTGGCCGCGTTCCTGGGCGGCACCGTCCTCGACAGCAGCGGGGCCACCTCGTCCACCGCCTCCGAGCCCGACACTCCCGGCCACGAGAGCAGCACCACCACGCCGCCCAATGAAGCCGAAGACTCCAAATTCCCTCCCGAAACCTACGCCGTCGCGGCCGTCAACCGCAAACCGCACTGCCGCCCCTGCAACTCGGTCATCCTGCAGGGCCTCCCGCGCGTCGCCAAGAAGACCCTCTTCATGCTCCCCGACGGCGGCGGCTCCGCATCCTCCTACGTGCCCATCCCGCGGCTCAAAGCCGACGTCGCCGTCGTGGGCCTCAACTGCCCCTACGCGCGCGACCCCGAGAACATGGACTGCACGCACCAGGCCATGATCGCGTGCTTCGTGACCGAGATCCGGCGCCGCCAGCCCGTCGGGCCGTACCACCTGGGCGGGTGGTCGTCGGGCGGCGCGTTCGCCTACGTCGTGGCCGAGGCACTGGTCAACGAGGGCGACGACGTGCAGTCGCTCATCATCATCGACGCGCCCGTGCCGCAAGTCATGGAGAAGCTGCCGGATAGCTTCTACCAGCACTGCAACAGCATCGGGCTGTTTGCAAACCAGCCGGGCGGCGGGGCCGCGTACGAGCCGCCGCCGTACCTGATTCCGCACTTCCAGGCGGTGGTGGATGTCATGCTGGATTACAAGGTTGCGGCGCTGAAGACGGCGAGGATGCCGCGGGTGGGCTTGATCTGGGCCGCTGACACGGTGTTGGAGGAAGGGGAAGCGCCAAAGATGAAGGGGATGCACTTCATGGTGCAGAAGAGGACTGACTTTGGGCCGGATGGGTGGGACGGCGTGCTGCCCGGCGCCGAGTTTGACATTGTCAGGGCGACGGGGGCCAATCATTTTACACTGATGGTGAGTTGGATGGTCAAGATCAGTTTGAGAAGTCCGCTAACTGGTATCAACAGAGCAAGGAGCATGTCCATTTGATCAGCGACACGATTGATCGGGTTATGGGCTGAGGCATGGGATGAGTTTGGTGCCAGCCATGGGAAGCCAGTGAAAGGGGTGGGTGGTCAACTCAGGGGTACTTCTGCTTCATGATTCACTTATTTTTCAGATTGTAGACGTTGTTAATTGATGTTTCTGGTTTGTAACTCGAGCAGTGAATCTGTAAAGCTGGGTTCTAAAAGGCCACCCTCTCTTGCCATACACAATCAAGTCCCTGTTTCAACTTGGTGGCTCGAAGTAGCCAAGATTGGATAGAGTCTGGGTAACAAACAACAGTTGAAGTCCTTGAAGTATGTTGAAACACCATCCTGGGCTCCCATTCTACGCATCAACATGTCTGAATTGCTAAGAGATGATTGTCAAAATTGACACAGAAGTCTGCGATTTCATGTTGTGTACCCCAAATAAAAACCCGAGTTCGTCGACGCCCCACATCAAAACCCCACCAAAACTCCCTGGGTGGTTGATTTTGGGGGTTGAGGGGGTTGCTTGGTTTGGGGTCGAGAGGCATGTTTGGGGTTGGCAGAGAGTGGGTTTGTTCTTGGTGACAGCAGGAGGAGACAACCAATCATGACGAGTTCTGGTTTACTTGTGAGATGGACCCAATTGTGGAGGCCGCAAAACTGATTCAGAATGATTCATGGAGGGGCTGGAGAGGGGTCGTTTCGTCAAGACGGATACGGATGAATGACAGAGTGGCATGACAGGAAACTCAATCTAATCGACCTCAACCGGCCACTTATAAAGAAAGCAACATCCAGCTTTCCGTACACGAACCCTAAATCTCATAACTTTCTGCGTTTACCACGCAAAATGGGTGGAGAGTGCAACAACCATGCCATTGTCTTCGGCGCATCCGGGCTCATTGGCTGGGCCCTGGTTGATCAGCTTTTGAGTCCCTACCCTCATGCTGGCTCCTTCTCCAAGGTCACTGCGGTTACAAACCGGCCACTCAACCTTTACGAGTCTCATTGGCGCGAGCCGGACTCCCACCGACCAGACCTGCAGCTTGTCTCGGGCGTTGACCTTCGTCGCGGCGATGCGGCGGCTCTGGCCGAGTGCTTGGAGCGGGAAGTGAAGGACATCGAAAGCGTCACGCATATTTACTACCTGGGTACGTCGGTGTCTCCATTGCAGTATAGTTGAACAGAGACTCACCCGTCAAAAGTCTTCACCGCGGTTGAAGACGACATCGAAGAGGTCGCGACCAACTTGCGCATGTTTCAAAATGTCATCGACGCCCACAACCTGCTCTGCCCCAATCTGCGGTTTGTGACATTTCCTGGAGGGACACGGGTGAGTACCACGACAAGACGAAAACTGAAACCAATTGTCGTATGCTAACCAACCAGGGATATGGCATTTACGTACCCGGAGGGACGTTCACGCCTCCCTTAACTGAGGACATGGTGAACAACCTCCCGCCCAGCTACGCCAAAACTGTTGTCTATCCAGCGTACCGCGAACTTCTCAACACAGCGTCAAAAGCGAAGAAATGGACATGGTGCGAAGTGTGTCCAGATGCCATTGTGAGTCTTGTTCGTCCATGAACTCCAGCGTACCTTAGCTAACGCCAATCAAGTTTGGATTCACCCCCAATGGCTCCCAGTTCAGCTTAGCCCTCCACTGGGCCCAATACCTGTCCCTATACGCCGTGAACCACGGTCTCGGACCAAATGAAGCGTCCAAACCAACGACCGTCGAAGTCCCCTTCCCTGGCAACCCTGCCGGTGCCAACGCACTGTTCACCCCAGTATCGAGCAAGACCATCGCGCGGTTCATGATATACGCCTCACTACACCCCGAGACGTGCGGCGGCGGACGACTGTTCAACATTGCAGACAACGAGGTGCCATGCACGTTTGGCGGGATCTGGCCCCAGTTGGCCAGATGGTTCGGCCTCGTGGGTGTAGGACCCCCCGAGGATATGCGAGATCAGGACCGTGCTTTGACTGTTGGCGAGCTCCCTCAGACTGACTTGTCTTCGACACCGGGAGAGTATGTGGCCAAGCATAGGGACACCTTTGCCAAGCACGGAGCTGTGAATGCTGCCAGTGGAGGTGTTGGGATTGGTAGCCGGCAACTGGACAGCGTGGGTTATTGGTTGACATTTGACCGACAACTGTCTCTGAAGAAATTGAGGGAGACTGGATTCGAAGGAGACAAGGACCCGGTCCAGGGTTGGTTAGAGAGCTTTGAGAAGTTTAGGTCAGCCATGATTGATAATCTAAGGACTACCCTTTCCCCAACAACAACCCCCCCTTTCGCAGCTCACGTCAATGGCCAGTCGGTCGTCTCACTGTTTCCCCTTCCTCACCATAACCCGACACGGAAACCCATCCGCCGGGTGCGCGCCCCCACCCCCCTTCTCCGCCTGATACGCCCGATTCCCGTCCACATCCCTCACCCCTTCCCTCGGGAACAGCCGATCCCACTCGTCGTACGCCGGCCGAATCTCAAACTCCCGCAGCGTCATCACCAACGCCACCTTCAGCTCCGTCATGGCCAGCGTCTGCCCGACGCACCCCCGCGGCCCAAACTCAAACGCCCGCCAGGCGCCCTTGACCGGGTACAGCGGGTCCTCGGGCCCGACCAGCCACCGCTCGGGGAGGAACTCGTCGGCCCGCGCCCAGTAGCGCGGGTTGCGGTGCAGCGCCACCGTCAGCATCCACACGCTGCATCCCTCGGTCGGGTACCGCCTGCCGTCGTCGTCGACGATATCCACGCCCTCGCGCCCCTCGCGCATGGACGCCGCGGGTGGGAAGAGCCGGAGGACTTCCTTGATTGCCGCGGTGGTGTAGGGGAGCTGGTTGAGGCGCTGCGGGTCGGCAGAGATGAGCGCGTGTGCTTGGGAGGGGTCCGTGCTAAAGACTTGATTGTGCTCCGCGCGGACGAGGGCGAGAGATTTGGGGTGGGTGGCTAGGAGGTGGTAGCAGTACAGCAGGGTGCTGCTGGTCGTGTCCCGCCCGCCGAAGAGGAAGCCTCGGAGCTGCGGGGCGACAAGGCGCTTGAACTCGGCGAGGGGGGGTGCGGAGCCGGTCGAGACTTTCTCCTCTTCGAGGTACTTGGCGAGGACGAGGGACATGACGGACTTGGAGGGCTTGGGTGTGGTACCGGGCTTGAGTTCTTTGAGGTGTTCGGCGTAACGCTTGTCGATCTCAGCGCCGATGAGACCGTCCATGAGGCGGTTGTTGTACCAGAGAACCAGCGGTCGGATGGTGAGGAAGCGCTTGAAGGGGTTGAACGTTGTCCCGAACGATGTCCACTCAATCTGCCGCTGCAGAGCCTTTGCGAGCGGGCTGTCTTGGACTTGGTGGTGTAATCGAGTGTCTCTGGTCAAACTTTAGTAAACATCTTGAGAAAGTGTCTTGCATGAGGTGATACTCACAAAGCAACGGCAGCAATTGTGTCCACTGTTAGCCGCAAAGTCATCTCTTCGAGTTGAAACATCTTCCCCTCGCTTGCACGTTTTCTTAGCAGGTCACAAAACACGGCGACCTCTTTCGCAATCAAGTGAGCCAGGCCCAACATGTAGTTCGGGTTGAACCCGGGGTTGATCAGACTCCGCCATCGCTTCCACGTCTCTCCGTGCATCGTGATCAACGCAGGCCCTCCAGCAATTACCTCTAGGGGACGCGTGAGAATCTCCGGTTTTGAAAAGTTGAACGACTGTGCCTGGGACGCGCCCGAAGGCGTGGTCACGACAAGCCAAGTGCCAAAGAACGGCCACATGTTGACGTAGAAGATCCCGCTTGGGAACTGCCTAGATAGCTGCTTCATCACTGTGTGTATCGTTGCCTTGGGTGGCATGGTCGCAATGATCTTCTTCAAGGCGCCAAAATGCCCGGCTAGCGGCCTGAATTCTGGCATTGGCTGTATGGAGAATGAGTTTGCTGGGTTCGAACACCGTGTGATTTTCACTCACAAGCTTTGCGTCTTGGAGCTTCCAAACAGCCGCTCGGGCAGCATAAAATCGCGTCAGAAACCAAGTCAGGGCGCATATTGCTCCTGCTATCAGGATTCGACTCTCAATCATGGTGGCGGCTTGAATGATTGCGGGTCTCAAGTTGCAATAGTCAAACAAACAACTGGTGACATAAGCTCACGGCGGACTTGCATGGATAGTTGTTTTGTTTCACTGATAGCACGTGCTTTCTCGGACAGTCATCTCATTGTTGTGCTGAGAAGCGGCGTTGAGGAAGGCTGGCAGTTCACTGACACCGGGCCCCCACATGCGTACGGCTACAAGGGTATTCGTTTTCTTAGCTCTACCACGCCACAGAGCGAATGCATATCTGTGGCTGGAGGGCGGGAGTCTGCAGCGCAGATCCTCAGTTGGGCGGAGATGGCTTGCTGGGCCGGGGACCGATGGTATCACGACGTGGACACCGAGGCCGTTACGTTGTTTGTCCGTCCGCTGTCTTAATGGTCTCAGACTGTCTTTGACGAGGTGTCACTTCGCAAAGCCAATCACAACACCCTCTTCTAGACATCCGCCGACCTGGCCAGCCGCCGCCATGTCCTCTGGCCCATTCATCGTCGTCGTCTTCGTCACTCGCAAACCGACACTCTCGCCTGAAGAATTCAAGGACCATTGGGAAAACAAACATGTGCCGCTGCTCAAGTCGCTAGCCGGCCCCCGATTTCCGCTGTCGCACCGTCGGCACTACCTTTCCCGAGACCCGTCGGCTCCCGATTACCCGCTGCGAGTCGCGGTGGGGCAGCCCGAAGACTTCGACTTTGATGCCTTCACCGTCGTGACGTTTGAAAGCGAGGCGGCCTTCAAGCAATTTGTGCCAACCATGACGCGGCCGGAGGTGTTCGAGGATGAGGACAGGTTTACTGTCAGGGAAAGGATGAAGGCCGTAATTTTGGGGGAGACCAACATCGCGACGAGGGAGTAAGCACGAGACCAGGGCAGATCGGGAGCGATTGTCGCGCAAACACAACGAGACTGCGCTGTGCAGGCGGATTAAATCAGAGTTGCGCGAGATGACCATAATACCACCACAAAGCTTGCGCATCTCCTCCGCCACCTTCTCTTCCCGTGTTACCAGCTGTCGCTTATCACATTGCTACCTGCACTTGGCCCTTGGTTCTCCAACACTATGACTTTCGGCACCCTCTACACGCGCCCGGTATGCTCTCCACCCTTGTCAAATACGGTTCCAACAACGTTTTGTGTGTGCTAACGGTTATCCAAGTTCAACCCACGCTCCCAGGCCATCCTGGCCGTGGCAAAAGCGTCAAATCTCCATCTCGACCTCGTAACCATCACCTCCTCCCAAGAGGCGCCCGAGTCCTACCGCAAGCTCAATCCCCTCGGCAAAATCCCCACCCTCGCCACCGCCGACGGCTTCATCCTCACCGAATGCATTGCCATAGCCATCTACAGTGCGTCGCTCTTCCCCCACCTTCCTTTCTCACCCGTCAAACCCCTGAACAACATCACTCATCCCGCAAAGTAACCTCCCAATCCCCCACCACCACCCTCCTCGGCTCCACAAAGGACGACTACGCCTCCATCCTCCGCTGGATGTCCTTTGCCAACTCGGAGATCCTCCCCTCCCTCGGCGGCTGGTTCAACCCGCTCATCGGGCGCAACCCGTTTGTCCAAGACGAGGTGGACGGGCACCGCCAGGCGACGCTGCTGAAGTTTCAGATCTTGGAGGATCATCTCACTTCATCATCACTATCCACTCGCGACAAGGGAGAGGAGGAGGAGGAGACAGGGGAAGGCGGTGCGCGGTACCTCGTGGGCGGACGGCTGACGCTGGCGGATTTGTTTGTGGCGGGGATTGCGTCGGGGGCGTTCATGTTCTTCTTGGATGCCGAGTGGAGGGAGCAGCATCCGGCGTGTACGGGGTGGTTCCGGCATGTGGCGGGGTTGAAGATTCTGGAGGATGTGATGGGGAAGCCGGTGTTGGTGGAGAAGGCCATGCCGAGCGTGCCTCCGAAGAGGGAGCAGTGAGTGACTGGGGAATTTAGTGACGGAGTATGCGTCGAGTACAACTAGTAGTTTGAGAAGGGCTTTCAGTGTGCAATTTTGAGAACACGAGAGATTTGGAGTTGTAAACTGGAACGCATTAAAAGACATCATCGCTGCCGGGAGATTTCAAGGAGTCATGTGGACTTTGTAATATGATTAAACTGCGGGTGTATGTCTCTACCTACGTACCGTGAGAAAAAAACAGTGTATGGCACTAGTGTATGTTTGTTTACTTGTGGGCAATGGTTCATGCAGACTCAATGATAGAGATAGATAGAGGGACCGGACTCAGGGGCAATCCAGGGGTAAACCACGGATGAGGGTTATCGCTGGGCTAGGTCAGGGCGCCTTCATGACTCATGGCCATTTCATCAACTCTTTGCAGAGCACTTGCCAAGCGCTCGGCTCACGCGTTTCAGTTTCCTACTGAAGTGAATGAATTATGGAAGTGGTTGGTGATTGGCTGTGGGCGTCGGCGCCCGTTATCCCGAGGGGGGGTTCGGTGACCGAAATCCAGGGGCTGACAGGGATGTTTGTTCTGTAATGCACCATTTGCCCATCTTACATACAGCTTGTGGCATGACCGAGCTCCAGTTGGCACCCGTCTCCGACTACCTGTAGGCACCTCCGTCGATGCCGATGGTTTTCCCCGTGATCCACCCGGCGGCGTCCGAGGCCAGGAAGCACACGACGCTAGCGATATCGTCCGGCACGCCGACCCGACTCAGGGGGGACATCCAAGCAGCCCGCTGAATGGTGTGCATTGCGTCAGAACAAAACCAAAAGTAATGGTGGGGACGGAGGTGCGTCTTACATCGTCAACCATCTGCTCGGTGTACTCGGCCCCGTCAGGGATGTACTCGCGAGCAACAGCCTTGAACATGTCGGTCTTGATGGCGCCCGGCGCCACGCCGTTGACCGTGATCTTCTTGTCGCCGCAGTCGATAGACTGAGCGCCGTATGTCAGCCCCTCCTCACCGCACTCACACCCAGGGGTCCACGCACCATGCACTTCACAAACGTCTCAATGGCCCCCTTGCTCCCCGAATAGACCGTGTGGTTTGGCACGCCCTTGACCGTGGCCGTATTCGAGCTCGTCAAGACGATCCTCCCGCCCACACTCAACCGCTTGTACGCCTCGCGCGCCACAAAGAACTGGCCCCTAGTATTCACGCCAAACACGCGGTCAAACTCCTCGGGCGTGACGTCCTTGAGGTGCCCGAACGAGACGACCCCAGAGTTGGACGAGACAATGTCGAGCTTGCCGAAGTGCTCCACGGTCTCGTCCATGAGCCGCACAATCTGCGCGACGTCGCTCACGTCGGCCTGGATGGCAACGGCGTCGCTGCCCGCGGCCTTGATCTGCGACACGACCTGGTTCGCGGGGCCCGACGAGTGCGCGTAGTTGACGACGACCTTGGCGCCGCGCTGGCCGAGCGCAAGCGCGATGGCCGCGCCGATGCCCCGGCCAGAGCCGGTCACCAGGGCGACTTTGCCGTCGAGGCGAAAGGGGTCGGTTGCGGGCTGGGCCATTGTCGTCAGGGTGAAGGGGAGGTGGGAAGGAGTGAGGTGAGTGTGATGTTGGGTGATTGATGGTGAGGTTGGTAGTGCCAGAAACGGCTTAAGTAAGTGTGTGACACTCTTCTTAGATCCCTCTTCAGCGTTCGGGTTCCGATTTGCGGTTTACACAAGCGCCATTGACTCGCTCCGATGCGTGTCAAGGACCACCGGTTACCGTCCCTGTAAGACAGGTTTCAGCCGCTGTCCGTCACGGTGTCTTTGACTCGGGCTTGGTCTCAGTGGCTCGACGGGTCGTTTGAATCATGCTGGACGCATGCCTGGGTTTGAAGGCACATGAGTCAGGGATGTGTTTGTAATACGCCGTCTCATCGGTGAGCACCTACTCAGGGCACTCAGCTCCCAGGCTTGACGACTTGTCACGCCTTAAACGGTGAAAACCCACTGCGAGTGGTGCAACTCCGTTTGTCTTAATGGCTTTACGCGCATCGTGCTACAGTCCACGCGAAAAGGCCCTTAAGTACTACACATCTGGAACGAGGGTCTTAAGAGAGTGGCTTCTTGAAAAGAAGATTCAGGTGAAACTCGAACGGCTGGCTCCCAACCGGCGGGCTCTTAACTCCGTCTTGCATGCAATTCCCAATTTGCTAAAGCAAATTTTGAGAAACGCTTGGACTGGATCATGATTCAAGCTTGTCATAAAATTTATCATCATGAATGTCTTCCTTGACTTGCTAATGAACATGATGCCGGAGCTGACCTACGCGTTCTGACAGTCTGCTCGTATTATTTTGGAAACGTTCAAGTACCACACAGTGAAATAGGCGGCAAAGTGCTTGCAACTGAGTTTGTTGAATCCGAATATGACCGGCTAGACCAAGCATTTGCATCAACTGGGCCATGTTCATCTTTTCCACCCAAGTCAAGTCACATATCCAGCTGCTTCATCCCCTGCTTCGGCTCAATGGGCTGTGCTGTTGTTAGTAAATCGCTCTCCCGTCGAGAACACAAGTCAACTTACCCGAGGCTTCGCAACCGTCTCGAGCCTGGTGTTGCAGTTCAGCTGCCAGATGTGTCTCGCCGTCATGTCGCTCCGGTACTTCTGCCCCGGCGACTCAAAAACGAAATTTAGCGGGAATCCCGGATCCCACTTCTCGGCATCCTCAATCTCGTAAATCTCCTCTTGGGTCAGCTCGACAGAGAGGGCCTCGATGTTGCTCTTGAGCTGGTCGACCTTGCGGCCGCCAATGACCGGGAAGACGTAGGGCGCCTTCTGCATGACGTAGGCGAGTGCGATGCTGGTCGGCAGGGTGTTCTTCTTCTCGGCCAACTCGTTCAGCTTTGCGCCCATGCGGCGGTGCGTCTCGTCCTGTGGGCCCATCTTGCGGCCCTCGCGGCTGTACTCCTCGGCAGAGCGGAATTGGCCGCGGCCGAGCACACCCCAAGGGGCGATGGCCAGGCCCTCCGACTCGCACATCGGGATAATCTCACGCTCCATGTCGCGGAAGGCGCATGACCAATGGCCTTGGTAGATGCTGAAGCGGGTCAACCCGTGGAAGCGGGCGTCTGGATGCGGTCAGTTGTTGCCAACGCGATTCCTAATTTTGCGGCGCGGGAGCTTACACTCGTTGCACTTGATGACAACCCAGGCAGGTGCGGCACTGATACCCAAGTACATGACCTTGCCGCTGGCAACCAGATGGTGCAGGCCCTGCATCATCTCTTCGACGCCGGTGGTGTAGTCCCACATGTGCACGTACAGCAGGTCAATGTAGTCGGTCTTTAGCTTCTTCAGGCTCGCCTCGACCGACAAGCGCATGGACTTGACGTGATTACCCTGGAAGTTGGCCTTGATCTTCTCGTGGCCGCGGACGCGGTAGGGCATGGTGTACTTGGTGGACAGGACCAGCTCGTCGCGGTTCTGGCGCGCTTCAACCCACTCGCCGATCCACTTCTCACTGTCCTCGTCCTGGTAGAAATTGGCAGTGTCGATGAAGTTGCCGCCGGCGTTGTAGAAAGTGTCGAGCATCTCAAAGGCAGTGTCCTTGGTGCACTCACCCACACGGGCTTTCCAGGCATCGCCGAAACTCAGGGTGCCCAAGCACAGCGGCGACACGCGCACGCCCGCAAGGGGCGACAGGATGCGGTGGTAGCCCAGCAGGGTGGGCGGCTTAGGGGCGGGAGGTGCTGCCATATTGTTGTTTGGATGTGTTGTGGTGGTGAAAAGTCGAGGCAAAAACCCGAACACTGGGCTGCAGTTCGAGGTTGGGTGTGTGGTTTCAGTGTGGGCAGGTCCAGGATGGATGCTCCGTCTCGGCTCAGAGCTCAGCTCAGCTTTAAGGGAGAGGTGTCCAATCACATTTGGCCGGATTTTGCGGTTAACGCCGTTTGAAACAAAGGGCGGCGTTCTGTTTGTGCACAGGGAAGGCGTAGAATACCTGCCTTTGCGGTTGTGGAAGGCACAGAAGCGCCGAAGTGGACGGGTAGTTCCGTACAGTGTGAAACTCAGACCATTTGGGCAGCATACGTGTAAGTCGTGGTGTGCGTGACAGTGCGTGCTCCATCAAGGGGTGCTCAGGCACTGTGCCATCCGCGTGAGAGGGGCAACCCATTGGATTTGTGTCACCACACCGAGGAAGGAGGAGGGGTCAAACCTACGGTCGGGCGTCGGTGGTCGGCGGTCGGTTGCTTCTTGCACCGGTTTTCTCCAAAATGAAACCAGACACGGCGCGCAAACAACTGCTCGCAGCCCGACAGCAAATCGGCCGCTGCCCGTGATGCTGACGGAAACGGAGGTGGGAGAGTGATGTGGTTCACCTTAAGGTGAATGCATCGCTCATTGCTACCAGTGCTAAGTTTGAAAGGTGTGTTTATTTTTTGTTAATTCTCGACTCAGTCCGGATTATCTACATCCAGTTTTCACTCAACCGCCACAAGTCTCCCTGCATTTCCTGACCCGCCATGACTCCAGGTCACAATCATGGAGTGCCCAACGGCGATTCCGCCGCGAATACCGAATACAGCATTCCGCAACACCTGACGTGGATGGACCCCAAGAACCGCAAGCTCCGTGTTCTCACCATTGGCGCCGGCATTTCGGGCATCTTGATGGCCTACAGGCTGCAGAAAGACTGTGAGAATGTCGAGCATGTCATCTACGAGAGGAACAGCGACATTGGAGGTCTGTTACCCACGCAGTTTGTCTCGTTCGTTGGCTAACTTGGCTAGGTACCTGGCTCACGCAACGCTACCCCCGCGCCGGCTGTGATGTCCCCAGCCATGCCTACACCTACCAGTTCGCCCTGGTATGTTGCGTGGCACTGAGGGACCCGGACCATGGGCGAGGCTAATTAGTGACAGTATCCAGACTGGCCACGCTTCTACTCGCACACTGCTGATCTGTGGACGTACCTCGACAAGGTCTGCAGCGTCTTTGACCTGCGGAAGTACATGACTTTCCACACTGAGATCACGGGCTGCTACTGGCAAGAAGAAAAAGGGGAATGGACAGTCAAGCTGCGGCAAAACCTGCCTGGGCAAGAGCCCCGTGAATTCGAGGACCATTGCCATGTGCTCCTGCACGCTGCTGGCGTCTTTTGCCGGCCCCAGGTTAGTCGCCTTATCGCTCGACCGCATTCCCACCGCACCCTAACCCCGTCTGCAGTGGCCCACCATCCCCGGCCTCCTCACCAAGTTCCGTGGCCGCGTCATCCACACCGGCCAGTGGCCCGCCGACTACCAAGAAGCCCAATGGGCCAACGACCGCGTCGCCATCATCGGCTCCGGCGCCACCTCAATCCAGACCGTCCCCGGCATGCAGCCCCACGCCAAGCACCTCGACGTCTTCGTCCGCACCGCCATCTGGTTTGGCGTGCTCGCCGGCAACTCGGGCTCCCAAGCCAAAGAGTACACCGCCGCTGAGCGCGAGGAGTTCCGCCGCAACCCGGCCGCCCTCGTCGCCCACGCCAAGGCCATCGAGGACGCCGTCAACGGCACCTGGGGCGCCTTCTACCAGGGGTCCAAGGCGCACGAGATGGCGTCGGGGTATTTCCGCAAGCGGATGGGCGAGATGATCAAGGACGAGCGCCTCCGGGAGGGGTTTACGCCCAAGTTTGGGTTCGGCTGCCGGCGCATCACCCCGGGGGATCCGTACATGGAGGCCATCCAGAAGGAGAACGTGGATGTGCATTTCACGCACGTTGAGGGCTGCACCGAGGAGGGGGTGGTGGGCGGCGATGGGGTGGAGCGCAAGGTCGACACGATCGTGTGCGCCACCGGGTTCGACAACTCGTACCGACCGCATTTCCCCATTGTGGGGAGGAATGGGGTGGACTTGAGGGAGAAGTGGGCGGTCAACCCGGAGTCGTACTTCGGTTTGGCGGTGCCGGACATGCCCAACTTCATGACGTTCATTGGGCCGACGTGGCCGATTCAGAATGGGAGCGTGATGGCGCCGCTGTACTCGGTGGCGGACTACGCGGTGAAACTGATCAAAAAGACGCAGAACGAGAACTTGCGGAGCTGGGTGCCGAAGCAGGACGTCACAGATCTGTTCAATGAACACGTGCAGGAGTGGGCGAAGCATACGGTGTGGGCGGACAACTGCCGGAGTTGTGAGTTTCTGTTGCCCTCGAGGGCTTGATGGGTGTTACGTTGCTGATTGTTGATCAGGGTACAAGAACAACGAAACGGGCCGAGTCAACGCCATCTGGCCTGGCTCGTCTCTCCACTACCAGCAGGTCATCGCGCAGCCGCGGTATGAGGACTTTGAGCTCCAGTACTTTGACAAGAACCCTTGGGCCCACCTGGGCATGGGTTGGACGATCCAGGACCGGCTGGGGCCGAAGCAGGCCGACGTGTGTCCGTATCTGAGCCTGGATAATATTGATCCGAGATGGTACGCGTGGCCTTTGAGTGTGTGGGGTATGAGTGCTGACAACAAGTCGCAGGTACAAAGCGAACGGAGGCGACGTAGAAACGCTCAAAGAGCAGCGCGAGATCTTTCATGCGAAGTCCGTGAATGCATCGTGAAAGTTCGCAGAATCAAGCAATAAACAAAATGCAACTTGAAGTGTGTAGCGTATTGTCCTTATTGCAGTGCCTGCCTGTCTACATCGCGATACCCCTTCGCCAACCACCAATTGCCTCCGGGATCCAGCCCGATCTGTACATATTACGAGGACAAGGCTGTCGTCCCAGATACTACTCGTCCTTGAGCCGAGTCCTAATCATATGCTTTGGAAAGCACTAAAAGATTACCTGCGTTGGACTCGCAAGCAGTTTCAGGCCGTTTGGGATGGGGTGTATCCGGTGGAGTCGGATAAGGGAAGAATTGCTGAGGTTGCAAGACGGTCTGGGTTGGTCAAGTCATTCAGAGTTTGAAGGCGGGATTCGAACTTCAAAAGGAGAGTCAATGCAGGTGCTGGAGCACACTTGGTGTGGGTCAGTGAGGAGGTACTCCATCAAAATGGCAAAGACCTGCCTGCTCCTTGAGTTCTAGAAACGGGGTGTGGTGGACGTGGTGGCCCAGATCAATTGACTGGTTCAGGCCCAATAATTTGAGCCCTAAGTCCATGGCTGCCAACATTCGCCAAACCCATACAGCATCTAGGTACCTGATCAACGGACATGCCCTAGTTAGCATTTCAGAGCTCCCTCAAGCCCACACAGATACAAAGACTGGACTGAGAACTTGACCGCTGGATGCAGCAGCAACAACCCCATGTGGAATAAGACTACTACCTCACAGAATAGCCCAATGATGAACGGAAAATGCCAGGTTGTCCTGGCTACCTCGCCTTGCTCGTCAAGTTCTTCCAGCCATCAGCTATTCCTTGTTCTCACCCCACGCCTCTAGGCCATTGGTTCGTTGCCAACCTGTAAGCAACGGGAACAGGCCATGCGCCCACCCTCGCCAGGCCATGTATGGTGAAGATCCGCACAGAATTCCTGTGTCAGAATCCTACGCATAACTATTAATCCCGCGAGGGACAGGCGGCGATGAGTGGATGACGAGGCGATGACGAGAAGACCATGAAAAATGGGCATCTTCATAGCCAATCAAGCTTCGTGTAAATTAATACGAATAACCATTGTCGCATTTGGTTTCTTGTCCCCTGTATTTCTGGACGGGACTTCTGTGAACACATCCCGCCAGTTTTCAGCAAATCTAACTCCAAGCAACATCAAAGAAATCATGGCCAAACTGATCACCGTCTTTGGGGCCACCGGCAATCAGGGTGGTTCCGTGATCCAACACATTCTCGCCGACCCCGTCTTGTCGAAGGAGTTCAAGATTCGAGGCATCACCAGGGATCCTTCCAAGCCAGTCGCTCAGGCTTTGGCCCAGAGGGGCGTCGAGGTGAAGAGCGTACGTGGGATTGTGTTTTCACGCTGGAGAGAGCGGGAGCGATGTTGACACCTCACGGTTCATCTCCAGGCCGATTTGTCCTCCAAATCCTCAGTTGCCGAGGCCATCAACGGCTCCCACACCGTGTTTCTCGTCACGAACTATTGGGAGTCAAAAGATCCCGATGTGGAGTTCTCGCAAGGCAAAAATGTCGCAGATGCGGCGAAGGAATGCGGGGTCTCGCACCTGATCTTCTCCTCGCTGCTTAACGTGACAGAGACCTCGGGAGGGAGGTTGACCCATGTTCCGCACTTTGACGCAAAGGCCAAGATCGAGCAGTACATCATGTCGACGAGTATCCAGTGCACTTTTGTGCTCCCGGGGTACTTCATGTCAAACTATCCTCAGATGTTGAGGAAGAGCGAGGACGGCGCGTACACGCTTGCATACCCTGTCGGGCCGCAGGCAAAATTCCCATTACTTGATGCTGCAAATGACATTGGTAAGCAGAAGCACTACCCATTACCTGGACACTCCGGCTGAAAAGGCTTTGTGGCAACAGGCAAGTTTGTCAAAGCTGCCATCAAGAATGCGGCGGCTCTGAATGGCAAACGGATCCTCGCGGCGACGGACTATTACACCCCTGAACGGATCCTTGCCGAGTTCGAGGAAGTTACCGGGAAAAAGGCTTCGTATGTGCAGGTCACGCCAGAGCAGTACAAGTCTTTTCTCCCTGCCGCCATGGCCGAAGAGATGTTGGAGAATCACTTGTTCATTGAGAGTCCAGGATACTTCAACGGGGCGAGCCTGAAGGAGAGTCTCGATCTTCTGGAGGAGAACCCAACGACGTGGAAGGAGTATGTCAAAAAGAGCAGCGCATTTCAATAATTGGTCCTTGCAGGAGGGCTGGCTTAAGGGAGAATGACGAGGGCCGAATACTTTGGGTTGTGCATGGTCACAACAATCAAGGCTGTGCCTCCCTCTTGCATATGTCCCACATTTAGTAAGGCCAATGAAGAGTTGAACCGATTAGTTCTTCCGGCCATCCACTCACAATTCCCGCTTCGCAATCTCTCCGCACGCTCAGCCCAGTTCGAGTTTCCATCCTGTCAATCGCCCATTCTCTGACGATCCCATGAACTTCGAGCTGGCTGGTGCCCCACGGGAAAGAAAAGTCGATTGGACATGTCAGCCGGCTCAGGGGAACAAGTTGACCGACGCCCAAGCGACAATGGGATATCTAGCATGCAAGGCGCGGCGCGTGAGCAAGACGCAATCGACAACGGGCAACATGCCGCGACCGAAACCCTCCAGGACCACACTACGAACGACACCCTCGACCTCAGTGACTTGAACAACGTGCTCATCGTCAGCGCGCCGACTCCTGAGCGGCTCGCCAAGATCCTTGAGGCTGTCTTGAGCCGAGAACGAAGGGATCTCCGTCCTTTCATGTTAGTCGATGGCAAGGGAGCAACAGTTGACGAACCGGTCAGCGGTCTGGAGATTTGGAGGCCTACATGGGTAGTGTTTGACGACAATCCCAAAGGCCTGCCGAAGCCCAGCGAAGTGAGAGAACGCATCCGAGAGATGTGGCCATCCTCATTCGGCGATCTCACAACTTCTCCCGACGGCATGTCCCCCAGGTTTTGCTGGAACACGAGGATTCCTCGTCATGTTCAGCTAGCGTTCTATTCAAGGAACCTCGAGGGTGGGCTGGTTGCCGCCCGACAACGCGGCCTGGAGAGAATCGACCACCCTTACAGGGGCAGAGTATGGTATGTTTGCACGCGTTGCACCCCGAGAGAAACCGCGTATCTAACGGTCAGGGGAACTTGTAGGATAGTACCCAAGTCAAGTGGGTCGAATCGAGATCGGATCTCAACCATCTCCTTGGACCAAATCGCTCTCGTCATGAACTACTGCCAAACCGTCAACGGCCACATCATTCGCACCACTTTCAGAGGCCACCAGTTTTATCCCGGCTCGAGGTTCTTTGAAACCTACGTAAACCCTGACTGGCAGTTGGACTTGACATATCTCGGGATAGGGTACACTGGAGCCCCTCCTTCCAGCAAGAGCACGGTAGACTTGGTGATGCAGTGGCATGTCCGCAGTCTCATCCTTGATCATGGGTATGGTCCTATGCCCGAAACCATACCCATGGACCCGGGGGTTGTCCTCCACAGGCAGCAAGCCATACTGCGTGGAAGTCGGAAGTCAGATGAAGGAAGTCCATCTCTAGTGCCCCTTATCGAAAACGTCTATTCGACCTCGCTATGCATTCTCAACACCGACGAAGCCCCATACACCGTTCTCGTATTAGCGGATGAACTGAAAACGCTCAATCGGCCTGGTACTCTCGCCCGAGTTCTTGAACCCGTCACCGAGGGAATTGTTCTGGATGGGCGGTGTGCCGGTCTGGCCCATTTCATGCTCTTGATGTTGAAAGTGTTCAGTCAATGGGAGAACGACTGGCTAGAGACGCTTAATGCCATAGACGGCGTTTCGGAGTTTCGTGTCTGTTTCATCCTCCCTTCCGCAGTCTGTACATCACTAACATCTTTACTGTCGTGTACCTAGTTATCTTCCACGCTCAACGACTCGGAGCTGGATGCCCTCATGTTTGACGACTCCTTCGATCTTTCAAGGGCGTATTTTGCTGCCCTGCAAACCCTTCGCAAGATATCAAACATGGTAGAAGACGCCTTTCGGAGCTGGACAAGTCTGCGCGAGGACTGGGACAGGCTGGTCCCCCTGAGCCACGTGTTTTCGAATCATGAGTTGAGCGTTGCCGCACAGAATTGGACCACCGCCACAAAAATCCTGGAGAAGAAGGTTGAACGAGTGCATGCCCGCATTGCATGCAAAACGGACGACATCAAGAGTCTCAGAGACGGGGTACATACGCACAGATCGCTCACATCCACGGTCAGAGACTTTGCTGCTGACACTCGGTGACTTCAGTTGTTCAACGCGACATCCTTGCGAGAAGCGTCAAAGGGAATTGCCCTGAACCGCGCCATCTACGTCTTCACTGTGGTTACCGTCCTCTACACCCCAATTGGGTTCCTAGCTGTACGTTGTCTCAACTTCTTCTCACCGTTCCGAAACCCATCCTTTGCCTTCCTCCGGATCCAAGTTTGGGGGGATACTAACATCACACAAAAGACATTTTGGGCAATGCCAATCTTCAACAACACTGGCACGAATGACCAAGGTGGCCCGCCTGCCCTGCCCCGTGGTTTCATCGCGACTTTCATCGCCATTCCTTTGTTGACATACACCATCTGCATTGCAGTTGCGTGGACAATGGGCTTGAACGACGGGGAAAGGCAGGCTACCTTGCAGAGGACGGGTCAGTTTTTCCACCGTATCTACGTCCGGTGTACCACCTGGGGGAACTTTAGGGGTGGAAGCGCGCCACAGCGGCGGGGGATAGGATTTTTTGCCAGGCGTCGGGACTCGGAGAGTCAGTCGTCCGCGTGAGGTTTAATCGCTCGAGCTTGTTGAGGAGATCTCTTGAATTCCTACCAAACACTTCGCTATTAACATGCCTTAAGTGACCACTATTCCGAACATCTTGGGTCAATCTGGAGACCGGATCTTTGTCATGTAGGGATGGCTGTTGACACCACAGTCGTTCCCACACCTTCCGCAATGGAAGTACCTGTCAGAGTCGCAAAAGCAGCAGTCTTTTTGCACAAGTTAGCCGAAGCCCTTCTCATCCCTGTTGGCCAGAGTGGTATTCAAGGAAACTCACGGTAATAATAGGTCTTCCGAGTGACATCTCCCTTGCAACTGTCACAGGGCCACTTTGGACGATACTTCTTGGAACAGTTCCGCTGGTGCTCGCGACGAAGGGCCTCGCGCTCCCGCCTCTGCTGCTCCTCTTGTGCCCGCTGCCTTCTCTCCATATCTTCCTTCCATTTCCTCTGTCTCTCCAATTCTTCCCTCCTCTTTCTTTCGAGCTCTGCCATCTCCCATCTCCGCCACTCCTCTTGCCGACGGCGCTCCTCCGCCAACTGTCGCTGCTGCCGCTCGTAACTCTCCCTGGCTACTTGCTCCGCTTGCAATCTCGCTCGTTCGCTAGCTTCCTGCTCCTCTTTCAGCTTGCGCTCTAACTCCCGCTGCACCTCGCACTGTTTTTCTCTCGCACGCCGAGCCTGCTCCTCTGCTTCCTTTTCCATTCGCTCCTTCTCTGCTTGACGCTGGGCTTCTAGCTCTCGCTCGAAAAGCTCCTGCTGTTTCTTCTGCTCGATTGCAGCGTCCGTCTCCGTGATGGCCTTGCCCTGATTCACGAGCTCGTCCTGTGCCTTGAGCACAACCTTGGTCTTGGCCGCAATGTCCCTCAGCAGTTCCAGCCCCTCGGCTCGGTTGTTGTGGTGCAACCGAACCATCCTCGCTCCCCTTTCGGTCATGGCACCCCAGAAGTTGTGGTTGGCCTGCAGTTCCGCTTCGCGGTCCTCCGCCACCGTATCTTCCACCTGTTCCCAAAACGTGGTGGCGAGAACGACGCTGGAAAAGGCATCCTCGCCCACCAGCTTCCGGAAGATCCGCACGTTCCGAAGAGCACTGCCCGCCATTCGGGGAGCGGAGATGCGGTGAATGTAGATGACGCCGTTGAGCTGCTGCCCTGAGACGAGCGAGTCCCGGCACCATGTCAGAATGGCCTCAGTGATCTCGCTGTCCGGCCGGCTTGTGTCGTCAAACCCTGGTGTGTCAATGAGGGTGTACTGTGTTCCCTCGTGGCAGAAGTCGTACGCGCTGACTTGGTTGGTTTCTAGTGACGTTGACAATCATTGTCAGTGTCCTGGTGTCAATGCGAACCTGGAAGAGTTTGGATATTGTACCTGAGAATAATGTATCACCAACCGCAACGTCCTCCCGTTGTGTCACGAGCTGAATGAAGGTGCCTAGTGTCAAGGGTTAGCGAGTCATGGTTGGGGGTTGGGCTGAAGGAACGGCGTGCTTTTCCCGCTTCCCGTTGCTCCCATGACTGCAATGACCACTTCCTGGTCGCCATTGTGCTGCGTCTGGGGGGTCATTGTGAAGCAATTGGAACTTTGAATTTCACTGGTGAAAGTTGAGTCGACTCCTTGGAGCATCCCGTGCTGCGCCGTTGAGCAGCACGGTTTGGCAGCGCCGACGGATGCTCACGCAGGAATTTGTGTTGCTAGCAGTGGTAATATTGCAAAACTTTTCTCTGAAAGATAAGATGCATTCAGGGAGAAATGAACAACCTTTGGATTGTTGTCAAGCCCAAGGCAAAGCAGAACTTCTACGTGTCCAATCTTCAGCCGCATCTTCCTTCCCGACATCCCCCTATCAGCTCGCCTGCATTTTCGAGGCCACCAAACAGAGCGCGACTTTCGGGCACCTCAAGAATTATGTCGGCCACACCGGCCAACAACAGGAGGGCCACAGAGGCTCACAAGGCTCAAAACTGAGCACCAAGGCGATGGGTCGCATGGCTGCCAGCACACAATTCATCGGGATGAATTCAGCGAGACCAGGGAGAGTTGGTTGCCTTGGGCACTTTGAACCAGCCAGCCAATCTCGTAGGGCCGACCACGTCGCAGTCGGGCAGTAATTCTTGCAACTTCAGCTCACCTTGCCCAACCCGCCCATGTCCAGGCAAGCCTGATTGGGAGGCCAACCAATACCCGACGATGGTTCGTGCTGAGCAACATGTGCCAAAGTGACGACTCGGTCGCCTCGATTGGGGAGGTAGCGGTCCGATCCAGTTCGTGTGGTGGGCGGTGGCAGATTGGGGAGAAAAGGGGTTTGTGATAGGGCGCGAACCACCTCAGCCTTGCCGGGCAGCATTGCGTCGTCACCTTGCCCAACGCGCTCTTGGTGTCCGAACACGCCCAATTCCAGCGAAGAACAAGGAATCCCACATGACGCGTTGTTCACGGGAACTTTTGTCCGCGAGTAAGATATACGAGGCCTACACCATTGCACCATGATGGCATGCGCGAGTATGCGTATAAAGACCGACACAAGACTGCGCCGTAGGCTGCAGGCAACCCAGTCAATTCGAGTCGGCCTTCGGGACTTGTTGACCAAAACTTCTACCCCTTTGCCTCCTCTGCGGAACGCTCCAGAAACCGTCCAGTGTCCATCATGACCCTCACAGACCCTCCGCCGTACCATGACCCTACGGCCGCAGATGATCCCACGATGGACGAGGGCGGTTTTTACCCAACTTTGACGTGCGTGCAATTAGACAAACAATTTTACCATGGCCGGTTCTGTCTAACCCCAAGCCCCGTGACACAGGTCCGATGACATGGTGATCGCGGTGATGGGCGTGACAGGCGTCGGAAAGAGCACCTTCATCTCGCATTTCAACCGTCAAGCAGAGATCGGAATGGGGCTACAGTCTCGTACGTTGGCATCAGGCTCGTTGTGTTTGTGTTAAAACCGGAAAGCAAAACTAACCTTCTGTAGAAACGTCGAGCGTTGAGACGTATGATGCCCAGATGGATGGGCAGCGATTCTATCTCATCGACACCCCGGGGTTTGACGACACATACGTCTCCGACATCGATGTTCTCCGCATGTTGGCCGACTGGCTGAACCGGGTTCATCAGAACAATGTGCGCCTTGCTGGCATCGTGTACCTGCACCGCATTGGAGACAACCGCCTGGGAGGCGCAGCCATGAAGAACCTTCGCATGTTCAAGAAGCTCTGCGGCGACGAGGCGCTTCCTCGCGTCGTCCTCGCCACCACCATGTGGGGCATGGTTCCGGAAGACATTGCGACACGCCGCGAGCAGCAGCTCAAGACCGGGGACCAGTTCTGGGGCCCCATGATTCAGAAAGGCAGCAGAGTCTTCCGTCAGGACAACGGAGAGCATTCGGCCCGACGCATCATCCAGCACATCCAGTCGCTGCACATGAGCTCTCAGCACCGTCCGCCGCCCAGTCTGAAGATCCAGACTGAAATGGCTGCCGGGAAGGCTCTGGATGAGACCGCCGCTGGGCTCGAGGTCGAAGCCGAGAAGGAGAGGCTGCGCGCCAAACACAAAGAGGAGATGCGCCAGCTGCAGCTGGAGTGGGATGAGGCGCAGAAGGCCCGAGACGTGCAGGCCCAGAAAGAACTGGCCGATCTCAAGGCCGACCTCGAGGCCAAGATGAAGAAAGAGCAGGAGGACCGTGAGCGAATGCGCGTCAACCTCGAGCAGCTCCAGCGGGAGCGAAACGACGAGCTCAGGCGCGACCGCGACCAGATGCACGCCCTCGAGCTGTCGAGCGCCAAGGAGATTGCACGCCAGGAGGCCGAGATTGAAAAGATCAAACTTGTCGGCGGAATCAATCAGAAGCTGGTCGCAGCGCAGATGGAGGTGAAACTCCAGAAGGAGAAGACGAAGAACGCAAACCTCAGGGCAAAGCTTGCGAGGATGGGGAAGAAATCGGCGGGCAAGAATGGTGGCAGGAAGTCCAACCGCAGGTAAAGGAGCCTCTGATGACTGCAATGGATTCCAGCGCCTTCGCCTGTTGCCATCCTTTCCATTTCATTACCAGGGAGATCGTGTTTCGAGAATGGCAAATCTTACAAAGGGAGAAGTTTAAGGACCGCCCAAACAGACTGAGCTTCGAAAGAGTTCTATCCCAACATGTCGTCAGGCCATGCGCAGTTTCCAATTGTTACTGAATCACCACCGACTCCATCCAATTTTCAACACTTTTCCCCTTTACCAACTCACCGTTCATAGCCCCATGAACATAACACTCCCCACAGAAAATAAACTTTTCCTTCCCATCCTCCATCTCTTGGCGCCTTAAGATGTATGGCACCGCCCCGCCCTCAAGCAACCACACTTCATCCCCAACCTCGCTTGTCTGTGAGCAAGTGCCAAGCCATCCCTCCGCTGTCCTGAACAAACATCGGTACAACATCACCCTTCTAATCTGGTCCTTGAACTCCTGAGGCGAGACCACACACTCTGGCCACGGACCCTCTCCCCTTTTCGCCTTGGCCACCGCCTCCCCGTGGACCCTCAACTCCTCCACATCAGGAACCAACATCTTGGTTTCCAACCCACCAATGACCCGCTCGATCACTTCCCTCCGCCCCTCACACTCGGCCACCCACTCCGGGGAATACTCCTTATCCCCTGGCTGCAAAAGACAAGCCGCATATACCTGCCCCAGCGCAATCAGCAGCCACTCCCTAAAGCTCACCGACAGCCGGGCCGTCTCTTCGGCTGTGCCGCGGTTGATGTTGGATGCCTCTTGACAAGTGAGCGTGTGGACGAGCGCTGGCTCGCGGAACTGGCCCTCGACCTTTTCGCCCCCCTCTTCCACCGCGAACTTTACATGCGGGTAGGTCAGCGGCAGGGTGGCGAGAAACTGCAGCACGGTTTCGGCGAGACGGATGTTCATGGGTGCTTCGTACTCTGTTTTGGTGGAGATTGTGTCGAGTTTGAAGCCGCGAAGATGGAGCTCGCCGGATGGGTTGACGGTTCGTTGGGGGCCGGAGGCGGAGGGGAGGATGCAGGCTGTGAAGGGGCTGTCAAATGCACCCATGGGCCAGGCAAACTTGGCGGTGGTGAGGTCCGGCACCCAGGATGGGAGGGCTTTGAGTTCGCGGTAGAAGGGGTGCTCGACGAAGGATAGGAGGGTGAGCTGCGGGCAGTTGAGGATGAGGGTGGTGGCCGCGTGGATGTAGACTTCCTCTGGCGTGGCGGTTGCGTCAACCGGGAAGGGCAAGGGGATGCCTTCGGGCAGAGCCTGCTGGAGGATGCCCACCGTAGCAAACACCTTGTCCTGCTTGACGAAACAATCCCGTCTTCTGACTCCCGACAGCGCCGCCCACCAGTGCTCCGGCCAGCCGGTTCCCTTGTAGTTTTTCCCCTGATGCTGCCTCTGCATCGCGCTGATATCCGTCACAGAAAATCCCCGGGCCATGGCAGAAGTGTGCTCACTGCTCAGCATCTCCCCCGCCAGCGCATCCAAGACGTCCAGCCACCCGGCATGCCCCAAGAAAAACGCAAACCCCATCATATCGTCCCAGCTCAACTCTTCCCCCTTGCTCCCCGCCATCAACTCAAACCTCCCCGCGACCACCACCTCCTGCACGATCCACGCCCGGTGGAAATACCTCCTCGTCCGATAAAACGCCCAATAATCCGCCCACGCCCTCGCCCAACTACCCCCCATCACCTCCTTCAACCCGACCACCTCGCTCCAAAACCGCCCATCCACAAAATTCCCCTCCCTTAACCTCATCATCCCCTCCGCCCTTCCCCCCTCGCACCCC
>Ga0247823_10000365_pt1 | contig 39347 bp, 55 predicted proteins | sample 13C_PalmiticAcid_2_FD_192426 | JGI IMG/M metagenome (GOLD analysis project Ga0247823, IMG submission 192426) | Soil microbial communities from agricultural site in Penn Yan, New York, United States - 13C_PalmiticAcid_Day30 | ecosystem: Environmental > Terrestrial > Soil > Agricultural land... | reverse complement strand
GAGGCTTCGCGGCTGTAGCTCAGTTGGATAGAGTACTTGGCTACGAACCAAGGGGTCGTGGGTTCAATTCCTGCCAGCCGCACCACTTTTTACTAAGTAGAACAACGGGTTAGCTCCAAAAGGGCTAACCCGTTTTTCTTTGCTGGGGGACTTCTGGGGGATTCACCCCCCCGCGTCGCCTCTTGTTCCAGCCGGATCATCGACAAACTGCGGTTCCAGCGCCCGCTGTCGTCGCGGATTTTTTCCAGTGCTTCGTGCAGCTCCACCACCTGGGCAACGCTGTAGTGCTGGGTGACGTTGGCCGTGCTGTGCCAGAGCACGTCCGAAATCGTCCCCTCCGGCACGCCAGCCTCCCGCAGGCGCATGCCCGTGGTGTGGCGCAGGTCGTGCACGTGCAGGTCACCCAGGCCGGCGGCCTTGCGCCCGTTCTGCCAGGCGGTGTTGTTCATCACCTGGATCGGTCGGTACGGCATCGCTGGCGCCTTGTCGACGTTCTTCACCCGCTCGCGGCGGTACACGAAGACGTGCGTCTTGTGCATGCCCCTGCAGGTCTCGATGATCGACTGCGCCACGCTGTTGCACACCAGCACCCTGGTGCGCTTGCGGCCCTTCACATGCTGTTTCGGCACCTCGAAGACCGAGATCCCCAGCTCGGGAATCTTGATCTCCCAGTCCCACTGCAGGTTGCACACGACGTTGTCGCGGGCGCCTGTGTTCAGCACGAAAAGGGCCATGCGCGCCAGATGCGTCGGCAGCTTGGGCAACAGCACCCGCTGCTGACCCCAGGTTATGGGGCGCGGGTCTCGCTGGTGCCCCACCAGCGGCAGCATCGTCAGCTTCGGGGCTTGCGCCAGCCAGGTGGTGCCGGTCGAGTCGTCCCGCCACACCGCCGCCGCCAGGTTCAGGATGCGACGGACCACGCCCAAGGCCAGATTGATGGTCTTGTGCGAGATCTCGTCCTCCAACCGCGCATTGACGTAGGGCGCCAACGTGCTGTCGTGAACTTGGGGAAGCGTGAGCGCGCCGATGTAGGGCATCACAGAGTTGAGCATGTAGATTTCAGTCTCGATCGAGGCTTTGTCCTGATGCGCCAACAAGTAGTGCCCTGCAGCTTGGTTGAAGGTGCGCTCGGGGCGCGTGCCGTGCACGACCTCCCCACGGCGCTCCGCCATCCTCGCGATCAGCCAGCTTTCCGCTTCGCCAAAACTTGGGAAGCCGCGCTGACGAAATCGGTGTTGCAGAAACCACTTGTCGATTTGCCAGGTGCCATCTCGGTCGGGGTAGATCCCCGTTGTTGTTCGGCCCATGGTTTTTCTCCTTTGTTTCGGGCGGGCCGTCCGTTCCGAGGGCCATTGTGGGGGATTTGGGCGCCCGGGTCGTTGGCGGCCTGGGGGGCGCCTGCAGCGTCCGCCTTGAACTCGTCGAACAGGCGATCGAGATCGGTGCGGTCGTAGAGCAGGCAGGCCCCCTGTTTCATGGCCACCAGGCGGGGGCGCCATTTCGTGTCGAAGGTGCGGCGCTTGACCCCGGCGTAAGCCATCGCCTCGGCGTAGGTGTAGCCGCGCTTCATGCACTGGCCCCCAGTGCTCTGCCGTAGCTGACCGGGAACGGCCAGGCATGGGTGCGAACCCGACGGGGCTGGTGCTGGGGCTCATCGGCACCAATGCGGGGGCGCAGCTTCCCGGCTGGCCCCGCCGCCATGGCCAGGCGCTCGTGGTCGGCAAGCACCACGCGCACCTCGTACCGGGTTCCCTTCGGCGATGTCTTGGCGATGACCTGCATCTGGCCGGGCCGCTTCGCGACGGTGCCGGCCTGGGCAATCCAGCCATCGGGGTTGATGACGCATTTCCTGGGGCCGCCGGCTATGGGCAGTTGATGCATCTCCACCACTCCAGCCGCGATCAGTGCCTCGTCGGTGCCGTAGTAGATACCCCGCATGCCGTCGAAGCTGCGCACCACGCCGGGAGCGATCTTGACAAGGTCAGACATTGCCCGTCTCCTTGAACATGGGCGTCCACAGACCCATGTCGCAGTCGCGGTGCAGGCCTTCGGCGTGGGCGATCAGTTCGTCGAGGTACTCAAGACGGACGCCTTCGCGGAAGTCTTCGGACTCGCCGCTCTGCGACGAAAGCCGCCTTTCACGCTCAATGGACCCGATCGCACCGTGAATCAGGTGCTCGAATCGACCAAGCTCAAACAGCAGGCTGCTTTGGTCGGACTCGTTGAACGAGTGCTTTTCGTGCAGGCCGGAAATGATCGCGGCCATGTGATCTGCTGCCATGTCCAGCAATCCGTTCGGGATGCTGCCCGGGTTGCTTTCGCCATCCACACCCTTGAAGGCGAACATGGTCATTGCTTCAGCGATGCGCAGTTGACCGAGTAGGCCGCTTAGAAGTGGGTGCGGCTCGCGGCGGGAATTCCCGTCACGAGCCTGGCCAGACCAGGCATCGAGCGCGGAACGCAGCACGTCCTTGTCGTCTGCAAGGCCGGCCAACAACTGCTCCGCCGTTCGCAGTAAAGCGAGGCGCTCGGCCGAGCAGGTGTCGCCCTCAACCTTCACCGACGCGATGACAAGCGCGGCGATGTCGTATGCCTTTACTTCGGCATCGTCCACCGGGTCGCGATCGATCCAGCACTCCAGTGAAGCGGCATCCGCCATGGATGCGGCACAGTCAAGCAGCCGATCCGAGTCGCCGGTCAGGTGAGGCTCGTCGGTGTGGCTGGCATGCATAAGCACGTCGTAGAGCTGACGGAAGGCCTCACGCGCGGTATCGACCTGCGCCACGGGTTTGGTCGTGCGCGCGGCGCGGCGCTTGGTGTGTTCAAGGACGGCGTTCATGCTGCCACCGCCTTTCTGCTTGCGGGTTTCCTGCGAGGCTTCATAGTCGGCGTCTTCGGCTTCCACCCTTCGTAGGACTGGCTGCCATATGCGGCAAGATCAGGGGTTCCAAAGCCTTGCGCATCGGCGCCGATCAACCCCGTGAGGACCGCCGAGAAGCCCGGTATCAGCGATGGGTCGATCACCATCTGCTCCAAGAATGGGCGGGTTACGTTCAGCTGTTCGAGCGTCTCATAGTCACCCCGGTAGTCGGCGCTCTCACTCATGCGATCGCCGATTCCGGTGTCGATGACCTCTTGGAACTTGCGGAACATGGCGGCGGCGTGTTCGCGACCTGCCTCCCATGTTGCCTGCTCGTCTGAGCAGTTAGGTTGCGAGTGGGCGGACTGCTTGTTCGAGTCGTTGATCAGTTTCTCTAGCACCGCTTCTGCCTGGCGTCGGCGCGGATGCACCACGTTGGCCAAAACGTACAGTGGGTACTCATCGCCGCTAGAGTCGAAGAAGCTCATGAGCTTGCTGTTGATGTTCGCGATTCGGGAAAGCAGGGCCATGGCGCCGACTTCCCCTCCGTTGGCCTCGTCCATCTGCTCCGCAAGTTCAAAGAGCTTGTCCACGGCCTCGCTCACGATGTAGGTGGCGGTGAGGAACAGTTCGGAGGTGACCGAGTCGCCTTGTTGCATAGGCGTGTCGCGCGTGATTCCGTGCGCTGCGAAGATGGGCGTGCGGCTCATGCTGTCACCGCCTTTCGCGCCTTTGCCTTTTTGGTCTTGGGCTCGATCACTTGGACCGGAGTATCGAAATGGTGAATGCCTCCTTGGTCGAACTGGTTGGCGATTTCGTCAGCCAGGTCCTTGAAGGTCTTCAGCAGGGCGACGTGAGGCGCATGATCGTCGCCATCGTCAATTGCTTGGCAACGGGCAATGGCCCAGGCCGAGGCAGCGAACGATTCGGCCGAGCAAAGGATGCTGAGCAAGACATCCCCATCTGAGGCCTCGATGGCTTCCCTGTAGAGGGAGCCAGCGTGGTCGAGCACGTCAACTACCATGCCGTCGCCGTTGCAGAGATCGGCCAAAGACGCCGCATGGCTTGCCATGCCCTCAAGGGCAGCGATCGCCGAGGCAGTGATTCTTGTGGGCGTGTTGTCTGCCTGAGCCCCATTGACCGTCTTCTCTTCTGATGCGCCGATCGACGTGGCGGGGACCGCGCCGAGGTTCAGCATGAATGCCGTGGTGGCCTCGACATGTTGGTCGTGCTCGGACTTCAGGTAGTCCAGCTCTGAGGTGAGACTTTTGACCATCGACGCGCGCCACTGCCCCGACCTCGCGATGTCAACGATCAATTCATCGAAGCCGATGAGCACCCCGTTTGCGATACCTCGAAAGCTGTAGTCCTTCGTGCTGTCTTCGGTCTTGCTGAGATTGGCAGCTTCTTCGACCACAGATCGAACGAGGCCGTCGGGCGTACCGTCGTCAGGCATCTTTTCCAGCGCGGCCATGATCTGATAGACCATGCGAGTGCCGCTAAAAATGCCGTTTTCGTAGGTCTCGCGATAACAGTCGAAGTTCGTGCTCTTGATGTAGTGCTGACCGTCTTCCGAGAATTCCTGCGTGATGAAGTCGATACCAAAACCGGGGTATGTCGGTTTTTTTGTGGTGGTCGTAGAATTCATGGTGATCTTTCATTGGTTTGCGCTGGTGTTGATCAAGAAGCCTCAACAGGGTCCAAGCTGTTGGGGCTTCGCCTTTTGTGGCTAGGTGGTGGCAGATTGCGCTGGCATCGACTTGATGGCTTCGGCCAGAATGCGATTCACAAGCCACGTCATGGACCGCTCTTGACGAGCGGCCTCCTGCATCAGCTTTTGGTGGGTCTCAGCGTCCAGACGGATCTGAATGGGCTTGGAGCCTCCGGTTTTCGCTTTCATTGGTCTACACTCCTAGTGTTCTATGCACGTTCTGTGCACGGGATTGATTCTATGCACCGTGCATAGAGATTGCAAGCGCTTTTTGCGCGAGTGACGTATGGCCAGAACCGATCCGACGATTTACATGCGCCTCCCTGAGGAACTGAAGGAGGCTCTGGATAAAGCCGCAGTTGAAAACCGAAGGTCGTTGACTGCCGAGGTGGTGGCCCGCCTTGAGCAGACTTTCGTCACGCAAGAGAAGCCCGCTTCCAGCGAGGACGCCACGAAGGACGTAGCTATTCGCCTGGCGGCGTTGGAGCACGAGCTGATTTCTCGATCTCGTGATGAGACGTTGCTTCGCCTGAGGTATCTGCAGCAAGGCCTCGCCACGCAGGAGGGGCTGCACCGCGACAGGGTAGAACGCGAGCGCGATCGTTTGGAACGCATCGAAATAGATGCCGATGCTGCCGAAGATCGCGGAGATCATGAAGCGGCAAGGCGGCTGCGATCCAAGCTCCGTGAGGACCGCAAATACTTGAAGTCGATGGAGACCGACCTGCAAAGAGTTCGCGAGGAACTGCGTGCAGCTGAGATCAACCTGAAGTCGTTTGAATTCGGCGACCCGCCTGCGAGGGAAGAGCCTGCGGCACGTCCTATTCGCAAACGCGTACGGCTTCAAGAGTAGGGCGGTCACGCCGTTTCCTTCGCGGCGCCGAGCAGAGAGGGCTGCATCTCATGGTCCAGTCGATCGCGGGTCTCCTTGATGTTCGGCAGTTCGCGCCGACGCTCCAGCATGCGTTTCGATCCGAACGAGGCCCACATGAACGAGGTGGCGTCCCGCTTCTCCAGCTCAAGGCGCTTGTCCCACAGGCTCATGCCGATCTGCTGGAGCTGGTCGGCCATGGCGTTGAACGCCTCGATGTACTGCTCCTTGATCGCAGCAGCCTTCGCGCCCCGGAAACCCATGACGAGGAAGACAAACCCGTCTTTTGTCATGAGGTGGAGCGGCTCTTGTCTGACCGCGCCTTTAGGCCCCGGCACATCGCCCATCGTCAGCGCAAAGTTGCGCTCGCGATAGGCGGCGCTGCATTCAAGCGATTCGATTGCCCGGAGCACGTCCGCGTGGCGCTTGTTGAAATGCTTGGCAACCCGCTTGGAGTCGGTCGTCAGCGTGGTGTCGCTGAGCGTGACGAACTCGGATAGGTCGCTCATGCCTGGCCCCGCTTGATGAACGCGCGTTCGAGGCCCAGGCGCTGCAGACGCAGGTACATGGTCCGGGTGACGTGGGCCTGCAGGCGCAGTCGCATCTCATTGGCCGTGGTGGCGCCGTGCGGGTTCTCGGGCTGAAGTTCGGCCGCCTTCTCGTAGAGCTGGCTCGCCAGGAGCCAATCGCTCTGCTTCACGGCCATTTCGGCAGCGACCTCGGCCGCGCCGGCCTGGGTCACGACCACTTCGGTGATGGGGTTGGCGCGGCGCACGCGGAACGCGCCTTGATGCGCACTGCGGGCCGGGGTCTCGATGTACATCGGGTTCCTTCGTCTGGATGCGCCGTGATGGCGCGACGAAAGAAATGTAAGTCAACTTACGGCAACTTTCAAGTGCACTGACGGAAAAAATGCAAGTTCACTAACATTTTGCGACGGAAGGCTCAGCGTCTACGGTAGTCCCATGGTGCAACGGGGGTCAGGGACCAAAGCCCGCGCCCTGCGTCCCGGGCCTGCTGCTCGACCTGTGCCAAGTGCTCATACCCACGGCCGTACTTCACGTAGTACCAGGCCAAGCCGGCGCGGATCTGCTCGCGTGCAGCGTCTTTGCCCTGGCATTCCACATCGGCAATGGTTCGCTTGTAGCGGTCAGTGCCCTTGAGCGTGATGGTGGCGGCCTGCTGGAAGCAAAGCGATGCCAGGTGCTGCCGGGATACGTTCCCGAAATCCTGGGCCTTCTCAGGGGCGTCTACGGCGCTGATCCGAATGGTGATCTGCTCATAGGCCCCAGGTTCGCCGCAGCGGGCCTTTAGCGTGTCGCCGTCACTGATGGCGACGACCAGGCAGAGCAGGGCGGCAGTCACTTGCCGTAGATGATTGCGGCACAGCCAAGTCGCTGCCAAGACGCTTCGTGCTCTAGGGCAAGCTTCTCGAATGCTTCTATTGCCCCGGCGATTTCCTTCTGACTCAGACCCTCTTTTTTGGGCTCGGACAGCCCACCGTACAGGCGAGCCGTTTCGTTTTTCACCCTAGGAATGTTCGTGTCAAGGTCTTGGCAGACAGATCGAACATTTGTCAGCGGAGGTCTAGGTTTGTTGTGTTGCGCCAAGGCTGGCGCCAGCACTCCAACAAGAAGTGCGAGGCCCGTGAGAAATGGAGCGGTGTGCACGCGGTTACTCCGGGCGCCACTTGCTCGGGGAGACCACCGCTCCCACGGCCTGGACGCTGTCGATTTCAGAGCTGTGAAAAGTCATCCGCTCGCCGCCGTTCACGCTGACCACCTCATACGAGCCGGCGCGGCTGTTCAGCAACTCCTTGACCATCTTCTGCCCGGTGATCAGCTTCACCAGCACGTACTCGCCAATTGCGGGTCTGCCATTGGGCTCGACAAGCACATACCAGCCATCTCGAATGGCCGGGAACATGCTCTGACCACGCACGCGCAGCCCGTAGGCATTCGGGTCTTCCGTGGCGATCTCTATGTGACCGTCACCGGCACCAACCACGGGGCTCATTTCCTCGTAGAAGCCGTCAGAGCCGAGCTTTGCCGTGCCTACCACAGGGACTTGCCTTGGCGGCCGTGGCGCGCCTGCGAATTCTGGTTCAAGGATGCCGTCTCCTGGCGGTATCACCGCCTTTTTTGGACCCTTCCCCGTGGCGATCCAAAGCGCGCTGTATCCGCACTTGGCTGAAAGGCGCACGGCCGGCTCCAGCTTGATCGACATGGTCGGGCCGTCTTTCCACTGCGTGGCTGCAGACGAAGACACACCGGCGATCTCGGCCATCTGGCCCACAGACCAGCCCGTCTCATCCATCAACTCAGCGATTCGTTCCTGCAGTGTGCTCATGTAAGTGCAATTAAACGCCGAATGGTTGTTAGTGCGCTTGTGCTCCGTATGTAAGTCGGCTAACATCGGGCCACTATGCTTAAAACCACCGCCATCGACCTCCTTGGAGGCACGGTCACGGCTGCGGCCAAGACGTTGGGCGTGTCGCATTCGGCTATCAGCCAGTGGCCCGAAGTGCTCACTACCCGAATGGAAGACCGCGTCCACGGGGCACTCGCTCGCCAGGCTCAGAGCTTCCGACAGCATTCGGGCCGCGTCGTCGCCCGACCAGACAACGCCTCTCTTGTCGAGGCTTGAGGCATGGCTGTCGCACACAGAACGGCGCTTGCTCATCTGGCCCGCCCAGGTGCACGTCGCCGCGCACGCCAATCCTGCACCTCCGCCGGCAGGAGCGCCCGATGTGTGCGCATGTTGAACGCGATCCACACCGTCCCATTGACCCACTGCAGTGATAGCGCGGTGTTGGTGGTGACGATCTCGCGCCCGCCGCAGGGTAGGGCGTTGACTGCAACGCGGGTGCGGTTGCTCGAATGAATTGGGGCGGCCATGGCGCCCGGTGTTGCTGGTGTGGTCATGGGAACGAAGTCTGGTTTTTTTTGACTTCGTGAACGAGACAAGACAGATCAAATTTTTTGTGGGGTGATGACTCGATGCAGTACGAACTGACAGCGCGGCCGCCAATGCAGCCGGTGGACGAGACCGTAATAGCCCGCATTCCGTCTATGACGCGAGCGCTGGCGATGTGCCAGAGCCTGAGCGGCCTGGATGACAAGGCATTCATCGGCGAGGGCGGCGTGGTGAAGGACGCGGCGCAGTGGTCGCGGATCATGAATTCGGGCCAGCACAACTTCCCGCAGGACCAGTTGAACAAGCTGATGGACAAGGCGGGGAACGAGGTTCCGATGCTGTGGCTGATGCACTCGCGCGGCTATGACCTGTCGTCGCTGCGCCACCGCGAGACAGAGATGGAGCGCCGCTTGCGGCTCGCCGAGGAGGCGCTGGCCCGATCGGAGCAAAAGCGCCAGGCCCTCGTGGAGGCGTTGAGCGGGAGGGTCGCGGCATGAACCTCGGCTACTACATGGATCTCGAAGGGCGCAGCCACGGTGCCACGCTCATCCTGCCAGCAAACGAGCAGGAGCAGCCGTTGATTGAACTTACCGGCCAGGGTGGCGATGTCGCCCGGGCTCGCTACAACGCCAGCAGCGTCCTCGATACCGCTCGGCGTGGTTCCGGCATTCGAGTGTGCAACGGATTTGGCGACCACCACGGCGAATACACCATCGCGGGACACGAGGTCCAGCGGATGGCCAGGGCCATCGAGGGAGCGGTTCACGGGTCGGTCGGCAGGTTCTCCACGACGTGGCAGCCATCGCATCCGGGGGTGCCGTTCTGATGGCTCGCGCGCGCAATATCAAGCCGGCCATCATGGACAACGAAGGTCTGGCGGACCTTGAGCCGTTGACACGACTGCTGTTCGTCTACCTCTGGATGCTCGCGGATCGCGAGGGGCGCTTGGAGGACCGACCAAAGCGGATTGCCGCACAGGCGTTCCCATACGACCGTGCGGCCGACGTGGACGCGATGCTGAACCAGCTCGTATCGGCTGGGTTCATCGTGCGGTATGAGGTGCAGGGCCTGGCGATCATTCAGATCGTCAACTTCCTCAAGCACCAGACCCCGCACGGCACGGAGAGGGACAGCGAGCTTCCTGACGAAGATGGTTTTCTCACTGTGCACAAACGCACCGCCAACGGTTACGCAACAGGAGAACCCGACCGTGTGCCATACGTCTTAACTGTTAAGACACCGAGTCCGACCAAAGCAGGTAACGGTGCTTTAACAGTTAAAGCAGGCAGTCGGACCGCACTAGATAACAGTGCGACCGCTGTTAATCAACAGTCCCTTAACACCCTGATTCCTGATTCCGGATTACCTGATTCACTGATTCCTGAAATACCCCCCCAACCCCCCAAGGGGGGGCGTGGTCGTCGCAAGCCGCTTGAGAACATCAAAAACTTTGACGGGTTCGAGCGGTGGTATGCGCTCTATCGCCGCAAGGATGCGAAGAAAAAGGCGTTGGCGGCGTGGGTGAAGCTCGATCCCGACGAGCTGACGCAAGCGCAGATGATCGCCGCCGTGAAGGCCTGGCCCTGGCCAGAGGACCGGAGCAAAATCCCGCTCCCCGCATCGTGGATCAACGGCGAGCGGTGGAAAGACGAATCGGTCGTTGTCGCGGTTTCGATGGTGCAGGCAGGACCCGCAGCGGCGGATCTGCACGGCATCCCTTCGACCTCTCTGCCGTGGTGGATGGCTGCGGGCTTCGATCACCCCGACGAGGCCGCGAACTTCGGCTGTCGCGAATGGAACGCCAAGGAGTTCCGCGACGGCAAGCGCATCGATGACGCGGGGGCCGATCGATGAACGCGAAAGAGCTTTCGCAGCGGATGGCCGATCGCGCCGAAGACCTGGCGGCGTACCTGCTGCCCGGTGGCAAGCGCCGGGGGAGGGAGTGGAAGGCTGGCAATGTCGATGGCAGCGAGGGCGATTCGCTCTCGGTGTGCCTGACCGGTGCAAAGGCCGGGGTATGGGCCGACTTCGCGTCGGGACAGAAAGGCGACCTGCTCGACCTGTGGATGGCCTCGCGTGGCTGCGATCTGGTCGAGGCCATGCGCCAGGTGTGCGCGCATCTCGGCATCCGCGATGACATGCCTGCCAACGCCCCGCCGCCTAAGGCATTCCGCATCCCGGAGAAGCCGCGTTGTCAGACGCCAAAGGCCAAGGTTCTCGAATGGCTTACAGGCCGTGGCCTGACCGCTGAGACCCTAAAGGCCTTCAAGATCGGCGAGCAGCTTGCCAACGGCAAGGCCTATGCGGTGTTCCCGTACATCACCGAGGACGGCGAGGTGGTGAACGTCAAGTACCGCAACCCCGATGTGAAAAAGGACATGCGCCAGGAAACTGGCGCCATGCCGTGCCTGTTCGGGTGGCACCTGATCGATCCGAACTGCCGCACGGTGTCGATCACTGAGGGCGAGATCGACGCGATGTCGTTGCACCAGCTTGGGTTTCCTGCGCTGTCGTGCAATGCCGGTGCTGGCAATCACCAATGGATCGAAAGCGATTGGGAAAAGCTCGACCGCTTCAGCCAGATTCTGATCTTCTACGACGACGACGCATCGGGCGAGAAGGGCGCCCGCGAGGTGATCCAGCGCCTGGGCGTCGAGCGCTGCCTGCGCGTGCGGTTCACAGACGGCTCGAAGGATGCGAACGAGTTTCTGCAGAAGGGCGCCGATCGTTCGGACTTCGATGCGCTGGTGCAGGCCGCGCAGCCGCTGGACCCGGAGGAACTGCGTTCAATCGCTGACTTTGCGGGCGAGGTGAAAGCCAGCTTCTACCCGGCCGAGGGGGCGGCCCATGCGCCCCGGCTGCGCCTTGATCAGGACTTCGCGTGGTTCGAGTTCCGAGGCGGCGAAGTGACCCTGTGGACCGGGATCAACGGCCATGGCAAGTCCATGCTGCTGTCCCAGGTCGGGCTCGGCCTGATGCAACAGGGCGAGGTCTTTTGCGTGTTCTCGGGCGAAATGAAGCCCGTGCGCCAGCTCAAACGCATGGTGAAGCAGGCCACGGGGATCGACCGCCCGACCCTGGCGTACATCGACGCCGTGGCGGAATGGCTCCGCGAACGCTGCTGGGTGTTCGATCAGGTTGGCTCGGCCAAGATCGACCGGCTGATCGAGGTCTTCACCTACGCCGCGCGCCGCTACGGCATGACGCATTGCGTGATCGACAGTTTGATGATGACCGACGTTCCCGACGACGGTCCAAAGGCGAACACCGAACAGAAGCAGGCCATCGCCAAGCTCTGCGGCTTCGCCAAGCAGTTCAACGTGCATGTGCACCTCGTCGCCCACCCGCGCAAGGGTCGCGACGAATCGGCCAGTCCCGGAAAGATGGACGTGGCTGGTAGCGGACACCTCACCAACGGGGTGGACAACATTTTTTCGGTCTGGAAGGCGCCCAAGGACGAGTCCCAGCCCGACGACGGCGGAGAGAAGGACGCAAAGCTCGAACTGCTCAAGCAGCGTGAGGACGGCGTTCAGAACTATTCCGTCGCCCTGTGGTTTCACAAGCCCGCGATGCAGTACCGATCTCGATCGCGTTGGACATCGCTTTCCTACGTCAACTTCTCAGCCCAGGAGGCCAACCATGACAGCAACCGCCGAACCGATCGAAGCACCCCCGAAGCATCTGATGCAGCCGTCGCCTGAAACGGCCGAGATGTGGGTTTTGCTGTGGAGCCACAGCCAGAACTGCACGCACGTTGAACCGCTCGCGCGAATGCTGGACGCAAACCGTCTCGCCTACGCCAACAACTCGCCGATGGACTATGTGCCGCTGTTCGTCGGCCGCCAGGAGGACGCATTCGCTATGTCCAGCTCGTTGCGCCAGACGCTGCACAAGCGCGAAGCCGAGCGCAGCCCGGCCTTGACCAATTTCATGCAGCAGGTTCTCCATCCCGGGGGGCACGCATGAGTACCCGCACCATCATCGAGATCAACCACGACCAACTGGCTTTCCTGCTGGCTGAACGACAGCAAGTCTTCCCGATTCTGCTGGAGACGCTGAGGGCGGGAGAGGCACCGTGCTGGGTCGGGCGCTCGTTCATCCAGGGCGACGGCATCCGCATCCTCGCCCAGCGCCACCACAGCGAGCCGGAGTGGCATCAGAGCGATGTAGATCTCATCGCCCAGGCGCAGGAGTTCATCGAGGCGCACTCGGTAATGAAGCAGTCGCCCCGGATGGCGCGGGCATTGAAGCTGTTGCGCCAGTTCGTTCTGGCTGTGCAGAGGGAGCCAAAACCTGATCAAGAACCCCGGCAGGCCGAACCCGCTGAGCGCATTGCTCGTCTGAAAACTGCGCTTCAGTTTTACGCAGACGTATCGGACTACAAAGCCCCGTTCACCGGTGGCATGGGCAAGCTCTGGCACGACTGCGGCGCGACGGCTCGCGAGGCAATCTCGTTCAGTGAGGGGGCTATGGAATGAGCAACCACGCAGCACTGACCGACAAGAACCGCCTCACCAAGGCCGACACCGTGGCGCTGTGGCACGCCGTGAACTGGACCGAAACCGTGCTGAAGGAGTGGCGGCGCGAAGGCATCAAGGACGACACGGACAAAGCGAAGTTCGAGGCTGAGCGTGCGCGGCTTCTGGAAGCCAAGCGCGCTCTGCGCAAGGTGAACGCCATTCGCAAGAACCAATCACCCACCCCCAACCAACCGGAGACTTAAATCATGGGAATCATCGTCATCTGCCTGATCATCACCCTCATCGCCTGGGCGGTCGCCGTCGGCGCCTGGCTGAATGCGCGAGCGCACCAAAAGCACGTACTCGATGCCGAGGCGAAGGCTTCCGCCAACCCTCAGCAGTATCGTGTCAACCCGGACGCTTTAGCGCGCGGTCAATCTCAAGCGGACACTCTTTCGACTATCGCCAAACTGGCGGCCGGCGCCGGTCTCATCATCCCTGCGGCCGTGCTGGTGGTGGCCTCGTTCACCATCGTCGGCTCTACGCGCGTTGGTGTCGTGACCACCTTCGGCAAGGTGCAGCCCGAGACGCTGGCCGAGGGCCCGCACTTCGTGCTGCCCGTGAGCAGCGTGCACGAGGTGTTTACCGGTCTGGACACCGCCACTGCCAACAAGATGAGCGCCGCGTCCAAGGACATGCAGGCGGTCGGCGGCTCGGTCACGGTGAACTACGCCGTCGATCCGGCCAAGGCGCGCGACCTGTACATCCTGAATCCGACGCTCCAGTACCGACAGAGCTTCGTCGAGCCCGCGCTGTTCGAGACCTTCAAGGCCGTGACCTCGCGGTACACCGCCGAGGAGTTGATCACCAAACGGGCGGCAGTCTCGGCGGAGTTCATCGAGGCGCTGAAGATCAAGCTGGCGCAGTTCCATGTGCGCGTGCAGAACGTGAACATCACGGACTTCGGTTTCAGCAAGGCCTTTGACGAGGCGATCGAGGCCAAGGTGACGGCCACGCAGCGCGCGGAGACGGCGAAGAACGATCTGGAGCGCATCAAGTTCGAGGCCCAGCAGACGATCGAGCGCGCGAAAGCCGGCGCGGAGACCATCCGCATTCAGGCCGAGGCGATCAACAAACAGGGCGGCCAGGCCTACGTCGATATGAAGGCCGTCGAGAAGTGGGACGGCAAGTTGCCGCAGTACATGATGGGCGGCAACAACGCCACGCCGTTCATTCAAATCAAGTGACCCCGGAACCCTTGGAGACCAGATGACGGCAGCACCGCCCGAAGTTTCAATCCGCCCGAAGCGGGTACACATCGATTTTCACGAGGTCGAGGAGCACCAGGCGGCCATGCACGCCCGGCTGGAGAACTGGGCCCGCTGGTGCCGTGGTAGGGGTGGGCCTGCTGTCAATCCACTGTTCCGCATGGCTCAGGCCACCGCCAGGAGCAAGGGCGATTACGGCGCGCTAACGGTCACGATGGTGGACACCGCCGACGCGGTGAAGATCGCCAAGGTGCTGCACAAGCTGCCTGAACCGAACCGAAGGGCCGTTCAGTGGTGCTACGTCAAACCGGTGACGCCGCATTCTGCAGCCGCGTCCATCGGCACGACGCTGCCCGGCCTGTATCAGTACCTTCGTGACGGTCGGCAGATGCTGATCAACCTCGAAAGGGCCGGAGATTGTTGACACTGTTCTCGCTCTTGCCGGTATAATGCGCTAACGGCTGAGCGAATGCGCATTAGGGCCGCCCATCCCTGATTGGAGGTGGCGGCGCCAGTAAGCTCAAGCAAAGAGCCCTCCCATCGCGGAGGGCTTTCGCATTTCTGGGCGCATGATCTTGTTTGGCTTCCCGCTCTGCCTCGGCATCGGGCTTCAAGTCCAATTCCGTCGAATTCGACAGGATTGGCCGCCCGGGTTGATCGCCGGGCGAAGTCACCCTAGCCGCCGCGCAGAAATGTCGAGCGGCTTTTCTTTTGGAGCAAGCCATGTTCGGACTCTTGGATTCGGTTCTCGACCTCGCCAAGGACGTGACAACGGTTGTTCTCAAGCCTGTTGAGGCTGTAGTCGATCTGGCTGACGCTGCTGTGAAACCCTTCGCGGAAGCGGCCAAAGACATCGCCGACGACATCAAAAGTCTGAAAGACTGAGCTTCCGGCCTGACCGCTGAGACGGTCTGAAAAGAAAGGGCGCTGAGCCCGCAAGACGCTGTGAAAGTCAGCGCGCCAACCCCCCTTCCCGATCGGCTCATTTGCTCGCAAGGCAGATATTGCCCATCAACTCCGCGTCGTCCTAGGCCACGCTGCGGACCGGATGGGTAGCAAACCGATCAGGGATCTACCAACCCCGATGGAACCCGGTAGTCACTGCCGGGCCCGGTCACGGGTAATTGACCGGGTTCCCCAATCTCACGCCTCTGAGATACAGGTGGCACGAGAGCGAACCGCAGCGCACCAGCCGGGCCAAACCAAGCCCGGTAAGCCGGATGGTGCCAACCCCGCCCCGCGAACAATCCCACGATAGGACTCGCACCATGACAGTTACAGCTATCCGCTTTCGCAACGAAGGCGATTTCGTCGTTCTCCAAGTGCTCGGTCCAAAGCCCGACCATGGCAATCGATACATCGGCGACCAGCAAGACGAGTGGCGGGACGCCCAAGTAACCGACCTTCTGGAGGTCGCCCGTTTCACGCGCGATCCTGTTGCCGACAGCCTCGCCGTAGGAAGCGAGCCCGGTTTGAAAGCGCAGTACATCGGTCCTCGGCAGATGTGGGCGCCGTGATGGCCGGCCGACCGTCCGACTACACCGCCGAGCTTGCTGACCAGATCTGTGAGCGCATCGCAGATGGGGAAAGCCTGCGGTCGATCTGCCGCGATGAGTCGATGCCGAGTAAGGCGACTGTCTTTCGCTGGTTGGTGGAGTTCCCTGATTTCGAGACCAAGTACGCGCACGCGCGCGAGGCTCAGGCCGACACGCTGGTAGATGAAATCGTTTCCATCGCTGACGAAGAGGTCACGATGATCCGGGCCGACAAGCACAAGCCTGGCGCTGATGAAGACGCCCAGGTCGAGGTCGTGTTTGACCAGACCGCAGTGGCTCGGAACAAATTGCGTGTTGCAGCGCGTCAATGGACCGCCGAGAAGCTGCGGCCCAAGAAGTACGGCCCGAAATTGGAGATCGACCAGCGCACGACGTTGACCGACCTCACCGACGACCAGTTGAATGCACGAATCGCTCAGCTCAGCGCAGCAGCGGGCGGCTAAGTTCGAGCTGCTGGCTCTTCTGGAAGAGCGGAAGTACCGCCAGGACGGAAACAAGCTAAGGGATTACCGGGCCTACGCCAAGCAACTGGAGTTCCATGCGAACGGTAGGACGTTCCGCGAGCGCCTGCTGAAGGCTGGCAACCAGCTCGGCAAGACATGGAGCGCAGGGTTCGAGACCTCGATGCACCTGACCGGGCGCTACCCGGACAACTGGCAGGGCAAGACGTTCGACAAGGCCGTTGCAGGTTGGGCGGCTGGCGTGACGAGCGAAGTGACCCGCGATTCTGTGCAGCGCGTGCTGTGCGGGCGGATCAATGCGATCGGCACCGGGGCGATTCCCCGGGATGCGATCAAAGACAAGTCGATGAAGCGTGGTGTAGCCGATGCGATCGACACACTGGTGATCAAGTGGGGCGGTGGTGGCGACATCCAGGCCGGCGAGAGCTTGCTGGGCTTCAAGAGCTACGACCAGGGCCGGGAGAAGTTCCAGGCTGAAACACTGGATTTCGTGTGGCTCGATGAAGAGCCGGACCTAGACATCTACACCGAATCGCTGACCCGCACGAACGCAACTGGCGGGCTGGTGTACATGACGTTCACGCCTTTGAAGGGCATGAGCGATGTCGTAAAGCGGTTCCTGATCGACAAGATGCCTGGGACGGTGGTCACGACCATGACGATTGAAGACGCCGAGCACTACACGCCCGAAGAGCGGGCCGCAATCATCGCCAGCTATCCAGCCCATGAGCGCGATGCACGCACCAAGGGCATCCCGACGCTGGGCAGCGGGCGCATCTTCCCGATTGCGGAAGAACTGATCAAGGTCGAGCCGTTCGAGATCCCGCGCCATTGGGTGCAGATCGCCGGCATTGACTTCGGGTGGGATCACCCAAGCGCGGCTGTCAGGCTGGCTTGGGACCGCGATGCGGACGTGATCTACGTAATTGCAGCCCATCGGCAGAAAGAGCAAACCCCTGTGCTGTTCGCAGCGACCGTGAAGCCTTGGGGCGACTGGTTGCCGTGGGCATGGCCGCACGATGGTCTGCAGCACGACAAGGGGTCAGGCCAGGCACTGCGCGACCAGTACCAAGCGCAAGGCTTGGCAATGCTGGAAGACAAGGCCACGCACCCGCCCGCAGATGGTGAGCCAGAGGGCTCTGGCGGCAACGGTGTCGAGGCTGGTGTGATCGATTTGCTGGATCGGATGCAGACCGGCCGCTTCAAGGTGTTCTCACACCTGGGCGACTGGTTCGAGGAGTTCCGCATGTACCACCGCAAGGACGGAAAGATCGTGAAGTTGGACGACGACCTGATGTCGGCCACGCGCTACGCAAACATGATGAAGCGCTTTGCGATCACCAAGCCGGCGGGGTTCAAGCCGATCCAGTACAAGAAAAAGAGGTCCATCGCATGAAGGCAAACCAATGAGCAAGATGGACGACGACACGCTGTTGTCGCACCTTCAGGCGAACGAGACCGACGCATCCAGCTTTGTCTGGGGCGATCTTGCCGCCGAGCGCGAGAAGGCGCTGAAGGAGTATTTCCGTCAACCTTATGGCGATGAAGAGGAGGGCCTGTCGCAGATCGTCACGTCCGACGTTCAGGACACGGTGGAATGGATGCTGCCCGACCTGCTGGACATCTTCACCAGCACCGATAAGGCCGTGGTGTTCGAGCCCACGCGAGAAAAGGACGTGCAGGGCGCAGCCCAGGCCACCGATGCGGTGAACCACGTCTTCCACAAGCAGAACAATGGCTTCCTCGTCCTGTACACCGCATTCAAGGACGCGCTGCTCACCAAGAACTGCGCCGTCATGTGGCGCAAGGAGACCCGTCGCACCAAGGAGGTGACGCCGGCCCAGGGCGCCAGCGAGGAAATGCTGGCGATGCTGCTGGAGGAGTCAGGGGATGATGCCAAGATCGAGCAGGCAACGCCGCTGCCACCGGTTGTCGTCCCCGATCCTGTGACGGGCCAGCCCATCCAGGGCCCGCAGCTCTATAACGCCCGCGTGATCGGGTACAAGAAAAAGACCTCGATCAAGGTCGAGGCGTTCCCGCCCGAGGAACTGCTGATCAAGCGCGATTGGACCAGCCCTTTGCTGGACGATTGCCCCTACGTCTCGCGCATGCTGCCCGTCACGCTGTCCGATCTCCATGAAATGGGGTTCACGGATGTCAAGGCGGAAGACCTGTCCGACTCGACCGACCTGGCCGCCAGTGCTGATGCGACGTTCCGCAAGAACCGAGTTGGCGACCTTGACCAACCATTCAAAGACAGCGCAAAGATCAACGAGGACGACGAGAGCCGCACAGAAGGTCTGATGCGCATCGAGTTCGTGCTGGTGGACTACGACGGTGACGGCATCAGTGAGCGCCGCTGCATCTACCGCCTGAAGGACAAGATCCTCAGCAATGAGGAATGCGACCAGGTTCCAATCGCCACGGCCTCGCCGATCCTGATCGCGCACCGCTGGGACGGCATGAGCCTGGCCGAGACGGTCAGCGACCTTCAGGAGCTGAAGACCGAACTCACCCGCCAGATGGTGAACAGCGGCCGCCTGGCCAACAACCCGCGAACCGAAGTCCTGACGACGGCCGACGGCAAGCCTTACGCCAACATCGATGACCTGTTGGACTCCCGCCCGGGCGGCGTGATCCAGAAGACTCGGGCCGACGCGCTGACGCAAAACATCGTGCCTTGGGTCGGTGGGCAGATGTTCCCGATGCTTGAATACGTGGACACCATGCGCGAGCAGCGCACTGGTATCAGCCGCGTGCAGCAGGGCATTGACCCGAACGTCCTCAAGACCAACCGCACGCTTGGCGAGGCGCGGCAGACCGCCCAAGCCGCCAAGCAGCGGATCAAGCTGGTAGCGCGCATCTTCGGCGAGATCCTGATGAAGCCGACGTTCCTGGGCATCCTGAAGCTGCTCACCGATGGCGAGATGGAGAAGATCGCATTCCGCCTGCGCGGCGAGTTCGTCGAGCTGGACCCGAACGGCTGGCATGACCAGTACGACATGACCGTGAATGTCGGTCTCGGGACCGGTGATGCCGAGCAGCAATTGGCGATGCTCCAGGCCGTGGCCGGCGCGCAGGCCCAGGCTGCGGCAAGCCCGTTGGGAGCCATGCTGATCACGCCCAAACAGCTATACAACACGCAGGCCAAGATGATCGAGGCTGCTGGGTTCAAGAATGTGGGTGACTTCTGGACAGACCCGGGCGAGAAGCCCATGCCGACGCCTCCGCAGGCTCCGCCCGATCCCAAGATCCAGATCAAGCAGATGGAGCTGCAGGCCGACGCGCAGAAGTTCCAGGCCCAGACGGCGCAGGCCAAGGAAATGGAGGCGCTGAAGCTGGAGGCCAAGCTGGCCGAGATCCGCGCCAATCAGGAACTGCAGGCCTCCAACGACGCGCGCGACTTCGAGCGCCAGCAGATCAAGGACTCGAATGACCACGCGCTCGCCTTGGAGCAGTTAAAGCTGGATGCGTACAAGACCGACACCGACAACCAGACGCGGATCGTCGTCGCGCAGATCAACCAGGCCGGCCGCTCAGGAGCCTTTGGCGGCACCTCGCCGGATGAATTGGCCCCCAATCAGGTTTCCGAGGACGACCAGCAGCAAATGCTGCCGGCGTCTCCCTTGGATCAGATCGCGCAGAGCCTTGTGGCCTTGGAGCAAGCAATCACCGCACCCCGTCAGCTCGTTCGCGACCCCGTGAGCGGCTTGGCTGTGGGTGTGGACATCGGCGGGGTAGTCCGCCCCATCGAACGCGGCCCAGATGGTCGCGCAATTGGCATTCAGTAAGGAGTATTCATGTCCGTCGTTTATACCAACGCAGTCAAGATCGCCCGCATGGCGGCAGTCGTTTCGCAGGCCGGCACCACGGCGGTTTTGGAGATCGGGGCGGCCAGCATGGCGTCGATCCTGGCAACATTGAGTCTGAACAACCCGATTGCGGGTGCTGCGACCGGTGCCGGCGTGCTCACGCTGTCCGGCTTCCCAAAGACCGACTCGTCTGCCGACAACACGGGAACCGCAGGCGCTGCGCGCATCCGAACCGCATCTGGCGGCACGGACATCATCACCGGCATGACGGTCGGCCTGAGCAGCACTGCAGCACCCGCCTGGGCGGCCAGCACGGCGTACACGGTGGGCCAGTACCGAACCAACGGCGCCAACCAGTATCGATGCACCACCGCAGGCACTTCGGCCAGCAGCGGCGGCCCCACCGGCACCGGAACGGGCATTTCCGACGGCACTGCGGTCTGGGCCTACTACTCGCCCGCCAACGCGGATGTGCAGCTCGACTCGCTGGAGATCACTGCCGGCCAGACCGTCACCCTGAACTCGGCGACCATCACGCACGCAGCCTAAGGGGTCGTCATGGCTGTTCTGTCCAACGAAGAGCGCGCCGAGATCACGGCCCAGGCGCAGCGCTCGCATGAGTGCCCTGGGCCGCTCTCCAAGGCGCAACTGCGCGCCGTGGTGGACTCCATGGACACCCTGTGGGAGACGACCGGAGCGGCTGCTGTGAACGCAGCGATCCCGCTTCCGCAGCGCAACCTGCTGTCCGTGCGTGAGAAATACTTCCTGTTCCAGTCGATGCTGGACCGCAAATACAAGGGGCTGTGATGGCAACCGTAGCGCAGCACTTTTCGCCGGGCGATGCCATCCTTCCGGCCAGCAACCCGGCCGCTCCGGTCCAGTTCGCCGGCACGAACTTCCCCATTCCTGGCCTGGCCTTCGACGCCTCGACGCAGGAGACGGTGTTTTTCCGCTTCCCCGCGCTGAGCTACGGGTCGGGAAACGTGAACGTCGAAATCCAGTGGTACGCCGACACGGGCACCGCCAACGGCGTGACCTTCGGTGCGTCTCTCGCGGCGATCACGCCCAACACCGACAGCCAGGACATCGAGACCAAGGCTTTCGCCACCGAGAACACCGCGAGCGACACGCATCTGGGCACCACGGGCCAGCGCCTGCATTCGTTCACCATCGCCGTGAGCAACTTGGACAGCCTGGCGGCCGGCGACGACGTGACCCTGCGCCTGCGCCGTGTTCCTGCGGATGGCTCGGACACGATGACCGGTGATTGCATCGTCACAGGGGTGAACGTCACGTACAGCGATACGTAAGGAGGCCAGGCCATGGCCGTCCGATTTGATGCAGCGGGGGACGAACTAAACCGCACGGCCAATGTGCCGTCGAATAGCGCGTTCACCTACATGCTGTGGTCGGTCATCGACAATGACCGGGGCACAGGCAACTATCAGCCGTTTCTCTTCGCGCTGGATGCCGGTAGCACCAGCGGCTATTCCTGCGGCCTGATCAGCGACCAGTTTGATGTTGAGGTCCACACCACCGGCGGCACGACCAGCTCAATGACGGGCTCACGCCCTGCTGCAGGCACCCCGGCGTGCGTGTTTTTGCGCAGCTCGGGCACGGGCGCCGGGCAACTGACTGGCGGATACCGCGCTGTAGATCAAAACGCCTTCACCACCAGCGCAAACACCCTGGGCGGAATCAACCAGGCGACTACGCTGTATTTCGGCGGTGTCTTCAGCACGTACTGGAGCGACGGGCGCAAGTGGAACATCAAGATCTGGGACCGCGCGCTATCGGACGCGGAGATCCTGGCGGAGTCTTACTACTTCCGCCCGCAGTTCCCCGCGAGCCTGAATCTGTGGCTTCCTCTGCACAACGCGAACGACGTTGCAGATCGAAGTGGCAACGGGCGCAACCCGACTGTCGCCGGCACGCTGACTGCAGGGGATTCGGCGGGGCAACTATGGAAACCCAGCCGAAAGATCCTGCTGCCGCGTGCGGTCGCTGGGATCGCTGGTTCGCTGGCTGCGCTTGAGTCCGGGGCTGATGTCGCCGCGCTGTCCGGCGTGGTCCTCGTTCAAGGAGTTTTGTCGGTCGCCGAGACCGGGCGCGATACGGCCTCGATCCTGGGCGCCGTGCCGGCGTCCGGGGCTCTCGCGGTAACGGAGGCCGGGAGCGACAGCGCAGCGGTTGCTGGCGCTGTTTCGGTGTCCGGTAGCCTTTCAGCGGCTGAGGTGGGCAGTGACACCGCGTTGATCGTCGGCGGCCAGGTGGCCACTGGCGATCTGGTGGCTGTGGAAGTCGGTAGCGACACTGCAGCCGCTCCCGGCGTCGTTCTGGTGCGTGGCGCGCTTGCCGCCTTAGAGGCTGGGAGCGACACGGCGGCGGTTGGCGGTGCGGTCGTGGTGCAAGGGGCCATGTCGGTTAGCGAGACCGGCTCGGATGCGTTCGCGGCGTCGGGATCGCTCTCGGGAGCAATCAACGGCATTGTGGGAGCCACCGAGATCGGGGCCGACACCATGGCTTCGACTGGCGTCGTGCTCGTGGCCGGTGCGATGGTTGCAGCCGAGGTTAGTTCGGATAGCGCCGACATGGTGGGCGCGGTGCCTGTGGTTGGCCTTCTCGCGGCAAGCGAAGTCGGTTCGGACACCGCATTGATCCTTGGCGATGGAGTTGAACCAGAGCCCGAGCCTGGCCGACTTGGCGGCTTTGTGCTCGTTGATTTTGAGTCGCCCCGGTGGTGGAAACGCAAGCCCAGGGCCTTACCTGCACCGGTTGCCGAGAAGCGTGTCAAGAAGGTAGCCAAGGCGATCGACGAGATCGCGACCGAGAAGATCAAGCACGACGAGCCGATTCGGCAGAAGGACGTGCGCGCCGAGCTTGCGCCGCTGCTCGCGGAAATGCCTGGGTTCGACTGGCGTCCAGTTTTCCGGGCCGTGGTGGAGTTCCGCCAGGCCGAAGCCGCACGCGAACAGGCCATGGCGGAGATCGAGCGCATTCGGGCTATCGAGCGCGATGACGACGACGTAATGGTTCTTTTGATGAGCTTTTGAGGGAAAACATGGACCGACAAGCAGAAACCGACGCCGTTCGAGTTGCCCGCCAAGCGGCCGACGTGCTGGGAAACGAGGCCTATAAGAAGGCCATGGCCTCGATGAAGTCCCAAATCGTTGACCAATGGAGAGAAGCACCGATTCGTGACCGGGAGGGCCAGATGGTCCTCCTGCAGCTCGCCAAGATCGCCGAGAAGTTCGAGGGCATCCTGGCCGGCTACATCGAGGGCGGAAAGCTGGCCCAGCGCCGCCTCGATCTGGATGCCGAGCGCAACGAGAACGCAGCACAGCGAGCCGCGCGCAAGGTCGGAAGGGCCTTTCGGCGCGAGAACGATTGATTTTCGGCGGGCACCCGCCTTGTGGCCTCCGCAGTGATGCGTGCCGTAACCCTCTCTGGTGCCGTGAGAGTGGGTTTTGATTGAAAGATTGCTATGTCATTGACCGGACAAGGTGGCGACACCCCCGAAAGCATGGACGACCTCGCTGATTTCCTCGTCGATAACCCCGAGGCCGACGAATCGCTGGAAACAGAGGAAGCAAACCCAGATGAGCCCGACAAGGGTTCAGGCGAGCGCGCTGCAGAAGAGGGCGATGAGCCTTTGGAAGACGAGCCCGAGCAGGAAAGCACTCGCAAGCACAAAGTCACCGTCAAGGGCGAAGACGGCGCCGACCAAGAGGTCGAGGTTGACGAGAAGGAACTGATTGCCGGCTACCAGCGCCACGCGGACTACACCCGCAAGACGCAGGAACTCGGCAACAAGGAACGCGAGATCACGCAGGTTCTCGCCCAGAAGCACCAAGAGGCGCAAGGGCACTACCTGCAGCAGGCACAGATGGCGCGCCTTGCTGTGGTCCAACTCGCGAACCTGAAATCTCCCGAAGAAATGGCGGCGCTGTCCGTAACGGATCAGGTCGCATGGGTGCAGGAGCAGCAGCGTGCAACCGCTGTCCGCAATGTGTTGGCGCAGATTGAGCAAGGCATCCAGCAGGAACAAGCCAAGTTCAATCAACAGATCGAGCAGAACCGCAAGACGGCGCTCGATCAAGCGTGGAGCGTGCTGCGAGGTGAAGGCTTTGACAAGCCCAAGCTCGAAGCGCTCTTCACGAAGTCCGCCAAGGCATACGGCTTCACCCAGGAGGAACTGGCAACGGTGATGGACCCGAAAGCGGTCCTCGTGTTGCAAGACGCCATCAAGTACCGGGAGCTGAAAGACAAGAAAGCTGAGGTCACGAAGCAGGCCAAACAGGCCCCGCCGCTTCCCGCCCAGCGTCAGAGCGCGCCCAAACAAGAGCAGCGAATGAAGACCCTCAACAACCGGTTTGCCTCGGGCAAAGCCAAGTTGAGTGACCTCGCCTCTTTCATCGCAAACACCTGAACATAGAAAGGAGGCCTCGAAATGGCCATCCCGTCGAATACCTACACCCGTGTCAGCGCTGGCAACAACGTCCGCGAAGACCTGATCGAGAAGATCACCCTCACCAACCCAGAGCAGACCCCCGTGATCTCGGGCTCTGGCAGCACCACGGCCGACAACACGCTGCACGAGTGGCAGCGTGACGCCCTGCGCGCGCCCGACAAGGACAACGCCGCCTTGGACGGTGACGACGCCGTGGCGACCGCCAAGACCAAGCCCTCGCGCGTCGGCAATACCTGCCAGATCTTCGACGACGTGGTGCAAGTCTCGGGCCGTGCCGAGCGCGTCAAGAAAGCCGGCATGAAGTCGGCCATGGCCTACTACAAGGCCAAGGCGTACAAGGAGCTGCAGCGCGACCAGGAGGCCGCCGTGGTGTCCAAGAACGTCGCCGTGGAAGACAACGGCACCAACGCCGGCAAGCTCGCCGGCCTGGGTCGTCTGATCTACACGAACGCTCTGCACAACGGTGCGGGCGCGACCCCTGCGCACACCTCCGGTGCCGCCACCTCGGCGATCACCGCCGGCACGAACCGCGCCTTCACGGAAGCCCTCCTGAAGACGGCGATCCAGCAGACCTACACCAGCTCCGGTATCACCCCGCCTCAAGCGGTGATGTCGCCGGCCCACAAGGTGGTTTTCTCCGGGTTTGCTGGCATCGCGCTCAACCGCGTGGAGATCAAGGGCGAGAAGCAGGGCAAGATCGTTGGCGGCGCTGATGTGTACGTGAGCGACTTCGGGAACCTCGAAGTCGTGCCGCACTACATCATGGCCGGCGCTGATTACGTGCTCGGCCTGAACAGCGAGTACATCGATGTCGCCTACCTGCGCAGCTACAACGCCACGCCGCTGGCCAAGACCGGCGACAGCGTGAAGGAGCAGGTGCTTGTGGACTCCACGCTGGTCCTGCGCTCGGAAATCGCGCAGTTCAAGATCGACAACCTCACGCCGTAATGGCCCAGGGCGGGCCTCACCGCTCGCCCTGTCTTTTCTCCAAAGCCACCGCTAACCACGGTGGCTTTTTCTTTGGGAGGTTACATGTCCGATGGATTCACTGAGAGCGTGACAGTTGACGAGGGCGTCAACGAGCAGGGTGTGCGCACGCAGCTCCACTTTGAGAGCGACGGCGGGCTGGTCCTGCAAAAGACCTTCGACGCTGAGCCGATCCTGAAAGAGGCTGAGCATGCGCGGCAGTCCACCGCCGGCATGCGCTGGGGTGAAGGTCGAATCGTCGGGACCATCGATCCCGTGGCCTACGGCCGGATCAGCCAGATCAAGGACCGTGCCGAGCGTGACCAAGCCATCCTCGCCTACTTCCGGGAGCGGCCCGCCTTCGTGAAGTTCGATCCCTACTACAAGACGCTGTTTGGCGCGCGCAAGGCATGAACTACGCCCAATTGAGCCAGGCCATTGCGGACCTCATGCACCGCACCGACCTGAGCGCGTCCATCCCGACATTCATCTCCCTGGCCGAGGCCGAGTTGAATCGCGACCTGCGCGTGCGTCAGATGGAGGTGGACTTGGCGCTCACCTCGATCACGGACAACATGATCACGCTGGCGACGGACATCGTGGACGTGAAATCCCTCTGGGTGCCCGGCTTCGAGGGAACGCCTCTTGAGCCCAACGGCTTCGATGCCGTGTTGGCGAACGGCCTCACCGGCCGGCCCACAATGTACGCGCGCAAGGGCGCGAAGGGCGTGTTCTTCAATGGCAGCGGGGACGTGAAAGGCGTCGTCTTCCAGAAGATCCCCGGGCTCGGCGACTCCACGCCTGAGAACTGGCTGCTCGACGAGCATCCCGACGTGTACCTGTACGGGTCTCTGAAGCAGGCGGCGATCTACGCGAAAGACGACATCACGGTTTATGACGCGCAGTACGCGGGCGCACTGGCCGGCGTGACCGGCACCAGCAAGCGCATTACCGGCTCCATGCGGATTCGCACGCGATGACGCCGATCCTTGGTTTCGCCCCTGACGCTGAGCCGACGACGCCGGGTGTCCTGGCGGATTGCGCCAACCTTGTGCCCACGCTCAACGGCATGGCCGGCGGCCCTTCCGAGCAGCAACCCGCAGACGTGCCAGTTCTTGCCGGCCCGTGCCAAGGCGCGTCGGTGGCAACAATGCTGGACGGTACGCGGCGCATCCTGGCGGGCACTCAAACGCACATCTACGAGCTGTCTGGTGGAGTTTGGACCGATCAAAGCAAGGTCGGCGGCTACACCGGAGGCGCTACTTCGCGATGGTCGATCGCCCAATTCGGTGACGCAACGATCATGGCGAACCGCGCCGACACCATCCAAGCATCGACTGCGGGGGCGCTCGCCGACATCTCCAGTGCGCCAAAAGCCGAGATCGTGTTTTCGGTGGGCAACCAGGTGATGGCGCTCAACGTCAACGACGGCGCAGAAAAACCCGATGGCTGGCATTGCTGCGCGGTGTTCGATCACACGAATTGGACGCCTTCAAACGCCACTCAGGCCAACAAGGGGCGGATCGTCTCAACCCCTGGCCCGCTGACCGCTGGCGCACGCCTCGGTGAGTACGCGGTCGCCTACAAAGGCCGATCCATGTTCCTCGGCCAGTACGTTGGAGCCCCTGCGGTGTGGGATTGGACCCAGGTGTCGGGCGGCGATGCTGGGTGCGTGGGTAAGAAGGCCATCTGCGACGTTGACGGCGTGCACTTCTTCGTCGGTGAAGACAACTTCTGGCTGTTCGACGGAACCCGCCCGGTGCCTCTGGCTGACGGCACGCTGCGGGACTGGTTCCAGGCCAACAGCAATCCGTCGTTTCGATTCCTGATTGAGTGCGTCTACAACCGTGCCACGAATCAGGTGTGGATTTTCTACCCATCGGCCGACTCGCAGACGTTGGACCATACCTTGATCTATCACGTCAAGTCCAAGCGCTGGGGCAGGGCGAACCGGGTGATTCAGGCCTCTCTCGAATACATCTCGCCGGCCGCGACGATCGATGAACTGACCGACTACGCGTCCACCATCGACACATTGCCAGACATCGGGCTTGATTCGCAATACTGGCTCGCGGGCGGTCGATCGCTGTCGGTTTTCGACGGTGGCAACCAGCTCAAAAGCCTGTCCGGCGAGTCCACGTCAAGCGAGATGGAGACCGGTGACGCTGGCGAGGACGACGGCGTTTCTCTGTTCAAGGGCATGACGCTGCGCTTCAAGGTCGAGCCTACCTCGGCCACCATGAGCACGTTCAACAAGCGCACCAGCGGCGCAGCATTCCAGGCTGGACCCGTGGGCACCATGAGCGATGGGAAGTTCGATGTGCTGATCACTGCTCGGTGGCACCGCGTGCGTTTCCACTTCAACGGCCCGACCCATGTCACCGGCATGAAGCCCAACGCCGCACCGGCAGGAAAGCGATGAACCTCAATACCACGCCACGAATTTCGGCGGACCCTCTTTTGGTCCGTGAGCTGCGCGAGCACGCGCGCCAGGTCAACCTGCTTTCAGAAGGTCGCATCTCGGCGGTGAACAACGCTCAGTCGAGCATGCCCACGGCGGGGGAGTACGCGATTGGCGATTTCGTGCGGAACAGCGCACCGGCTGAGCTTGGATCGGCCGCGAGCAAGTACGTGATTTTTGGCTGGATCTGCACCGACGACAGCCCGCTCACGTTCGTGCAGATGCGGTTTCTGACGGGCAATTGATGAAGCTCATACCTGTTCCATCAACCCACATTGACTATGCCTGGGATCGAGACGGCGCGAACTGCCTCGCCGAAGCCTGCGCAACGTCCAGTGGCGACATCACCGGCGATCAGCTCCGCATGCTGCTATCGCGCGGTGAGCGCGTGCTGATCCGCATGGAAGACGACGACGGCGCGGCCGCTGGCTGGGGGGCTGTGTTGGTCGAGCAGCTGCCCAACGTGCGCATTCTTACTGTCACCAGCATGACCGCCCACAACGGCCACTTCGAGCGCTTCTTCGAGGAGCTGAAGAAGCTGGCCAGGCTCTACGGCTGTTCCAAGGTTCGATGTGCCGCCAAGCCTGCACAGGCCCGGCTCTACCGCCAAAAAGTCGGGTTCACGCCCGTTTACGAAATCTTAGAGGTATCCGCGCTATGAACATCAGCAAGCGGCATTTGTACGCCCTGGGCGAAACCCTGGGCGATTGCGTCACCCGTCAAGAGGCGGGCCGCGTTGTGTGCGGCGGTGGTGGGGGAGGCGGTCAGTCCACGACCGTGCAATCCATACCCGACGAACTCAAACCCCTGGCATCGGCCTATACGCAGACTGCGATCGGCCTGAACAACACGCCATATCAGGCGTACCAAGGGCAGCGGTTTGCCGACCTGAACGGTGTCCAGATGGCGGCCCTCAACGCCACGGCAGACCGGGCAATGAACGGATCGGCGACCAATCAAAACGCCGAACAGCAGTTGAACCAGGTGATCGCTGGCGGGAACACAAACCCATACCTCGACCAGATGGTCGGCAAGGCGCAGGAGTCAGTGCGGTCTGGCTTCAACACCGCCGCAGTGAACTCGGGTTCGTTCGGCAATGCTGGGCTCGCTGAGCAGTACGGCAAGCAAATGGGCGATGTGGCAACGCAGATGTACGGCCAGGCCTACGACCAAGACCGCGCGCGCCAGATGCAGGCGATCGGCATGGCGCCTCAGTTCGGCAACCTCGCCTATGACGACGCGGCCAAGCTCATGAGCGCCGGCCAAACGCTGCAGGACCAGCAGCAGCAAGGACTGGATTTCAACTACCAGCAGTCCACAGAAGCGAAGCAAGACCCCTATCGCAAGTTGGCGGCCATGGGCGGCGTGTTCGGCACCAACCTGGGCCAGTCGGCCACGACGACCCAATCCAGCGGAGGCAAATGATGAATTTTTGGCAAGCGGCATTGTTGGGCGCGGCGGCTGCTGCGACGGGTGGGGCGGCTCTGGCAGCAGCTCCTGCGGCTGCAGCAGGAGGTGCGGCTGCGGCTGGTGGTGCAGCAGCCGGTACGGGTGCAGCACTCGGTGCAGGCACCGCAGCAGGGGCAGGCACGGCTGCGGCGGGCACTGGCGGCCTTCTGGGCACAGGTGCGGCTGCTGGAACGGGCGCGGCCACGTCGGGCGGCCTGTTGGGCGCTGCGACCTCGACCGGGGCAACCACCGGGGCGGCTACGGCCGGCGCTGGCGCTGGATCGACCACCGGGACAACGATTGGCGGTCTCCTGGGCAATCCTGGCACGGCGGCCACCTACGGCACCGGCCTGGGCACTGAGCAAACGGCGATGCTGGCCGCTCAAGATGTCGGCATGCCTGGCGCGACGAACTACCTCGGCGGTGCTACGAAACTGGCGACCGAGGCAAAGCCCTACATTCAGGCGGCTCAGACCGGCATGCAGTTCGCGGGCCAACCCGAGCCACCGCCTCAAGCGCCAGCGCTGGGCCAGACGACCAACGTCGGCCCGCAGACGCTGAACCAGCTCGTGAGCGAGATGAACGCTACACCGGGGCAGGATCTGCAACAAGCTGAAGCCGAGCGCCGCGCGCGCCGTCAGCGCGGTTTGCTGGGGGTGTGACATGGCAGGCTTGATGGACTACTTCAAGACCCCTGAAGGGCAGGGCCTGCTGGCGGCCGGCTTCGGTGCTGCTGCTGGTGCTCGACCCGGCCAGCCATGGAACACGCTCGGGCGCGGCGGTCTGGCCGGTCTGTCCGGCTACTCCAACGCGCTCGACCGACAGACGCAGGAGCAGGAAAACGCGGTGCAAAAGAAGTACCGCGACGTGCAGATGTCGGGTATGCAGCGGCAGATCGACAAGCAAACCCGCGAGGACGCATGGCGCGCTGGCCTGCAATCCAAGATGCAGCCGACTCCCGTCGAGCTGGACCAGTTCACGGGCACGACCGTGATGCAGCCGCCCGACCCCCAGGCCCTGCAGCAGTACCTCATGCATCAGGACTCGCCGTGGGCCGACGAGGTGATGAAGAGCATCGTCATGAAGAAGCCGGCCGAGGCCTTCACATTGGGTCCCGAGCAAGTGCGCTACGGCCCGGACGGCAAGATCATTGCGCAGGGGCCGGCAAAGCCTGCCGAAGCAGAGGACGACGCGAAGATCAAGCAGTTCAAGTTCGCGAAGGCCAATGGGTACAAGGGCACGTTCGAGCAGTTTGTTGTGCTGGGCCCGGCGCTCATGGCTGCTGCGGCTGCGCCGCTGCGTGAGGCTCAAGTCGGCAACATCAACGCTGAGAACGCCTACAACCTGCCGCCGCCCATCACGCCCAAGCCTGCGGCTCCTGCCGGAGCAACGGTGTCAGCCGGCGGGAAAACCTACACCTTTCCGAACGCTGCAGCAGCGGCTGCCTTCAAGAAACAAGCTGGGATTCAATGATGGACCTCGACGCACTTGCCGCACAGTTCGGCGGATCAGCGGTTTCGACTGCGCAGCCTGCGCCCACCCAACAAAATGCCGCACCGTGGGCTGCAAATCTGAGTCGGCAAGACCAGGGCAAGATTCAAAAGGACATGTACGAGGAAGGCCGAAAGCGACTTGCCGAGCTTCAGGCGAGCATCGCCAACAGTGGCCAGACCATGGACGACCTGAACGAGTTTGGCAGGTTGAACCGAGAAAATTCGACCGGCTCCTTTTGGCAACAGCTCACGCCTGACAAGCCGATGTTTCGATCCGGGCCTTCCATGGAGATGGCGGCCATTCAAGCCCGCCTCGCCCCGGCGCAGCGTGAGGCTGGCTCTGGCGCCTCTTCAGATCGCGACGTGGCAATGTTCCTTCGCGGGCTTCCGAGCCTTGAGAACGAGGGCAACACCAATAAGGGCATCCGTGAAGATTTCCAGCGCAAGTACAACCTCGCGATTGAGAAGTCCAACGCAATGAAGGCGCATTTGAATCAGCACGGGAACCTGCTGGACTTTGACAGCCAGTGGGCGCAACGCAACGCACCCCGTAGTGCCCCGGCGCCGGCGCCCGCTCCCACGTCTGGGGCATCGATGCGCTACAACCCCCAAACCAAGAAGCTTGAGCAGGTGCGCTAATGGCACAACTTGTCGAAGTCAACGGCCATAACATCGAGTTTCCCGATGGAATGCCCGCGTCCGAGATCGAAGCCGCGATCAAGGCCAACTATCTGAACATCCCGAAGGCGAAGCCCGTTGCGGTGCGGGCTGGCGGGATGATCAACGAGATCCCGCGCCAGCTCGGTCTGACTGCGCGGTATGGCCTGGAAGGTGTGGCAAACGCCGCTCAGCTCGTCACCGAGCCTATTCGCTACCTGCAGGACTTGGTGACGCCAGAGCGCACGCCTTCGATGAGCGACCTTGTGACTGGTGAACGCAAGCCCAAGTCTCTGCCGCTCGGCATGATCGCCACGCAGTTCGCGGACAAGATCGGGCTCCCAACCCCCCAAGGTGCGAACGAGCGCACCATTGCAGAGGCTACGAAGTTTGTCGCCGGTGGCGCTTTGCCGATTGGCGTTGCAAACCGGGGCGCTGACATGGCGACTGGTGTTGCCCGAGAGGTGTTCACAAAGCTTGCGGCAAACCCGACCTCGCAACTCACTGCGGCAGCGGGTGGCGGCTTGGCCTCTGGAGCATCGCGCGAGGCTGGCGGCTCTGATGCTCAGCAAGTCTTGGGCACGGTGCTTGGCACGTTTGCCGGCGGTCTCGCCCCAGGAGCCGTAAGCGGCGCTGCGACTCGTGTACGTGCACTCAAGGCCCCCCCGATGCAACTCGAAGGCCGGGTCTCGACCATCCTGCGCGAATCTGGGATGGACTGGCAACAAATCCCGCAGAACGTCCGCAACCAGTTGCTTGCCGATGTGCGCAACGCGACGAATACCGGTGAGGCGTTGAACCCCGATGCGGTTCGCCGCCTGGCAGATTTCCGTCTGACCGGGGCCACGCCCACGCGCGGGGGGCTGACGCTCGATCCTGTGCAGATCACGCGAGAACAGAACCTGGCGAAGCTTGGGGCCAATACTGGCGACGATGCATTGCAAGGGCTGGCCCGCACTCAGAACGAGAACAACACGCGCCTGATCGGAAACTTGAACACCTTGGGCGCAGCCAATGGAAACATTGACGACGCGGGGCGTCGGGTCACATCCACCATTGCAGGCCGGCAGCAAGGGCTGCGCTCCGCCGAACAAGCCGCATGGGATGCCGCGCGAAATTCACCAGGCTATCGCCAGCCGATTTCATCTGGGGTTTTGAGCGACATCAATCGGGCTTTGGATGATGAGGGGCAGATGCCTTTCATGAGCAAGCAGATCAGCGACTACATGGCCGCGTTCCAGACCGGGCAGCGTCCTTTCACGCCACAGGACTACCGCAACCTGCAATCCATGCTCGCGCGTGAGGCCGCAAAAGGGGGCAACGAGGGATATGCGGCGGGCTTGGCCCAACGGATTCTGCAACGTGCCGACATCGCACCAACGCAGCCGAATGGTCCCGCACTGACGACGGCTGCAACAGCGGCGAGCATGCAAGCGGATGATGCGGCGGGCGCGGCTGCGCGCAACTCGCTTGACGCGGTGAACCAGGCGCGCAGGGCCACGCGGTCGGCTTATGCGTATGAGGATTCATCGCCATTGGTTCGCTCTGTCTTGTCAGACGGAGCATCAGCCGACCCGCAGCGCATCGCAAAGCGGTTCATCGTCAATGGCACCACAAACGAAGCCCGCGTTCTTGCGCAGGAGGTTGGACCGACCGGCCTCGCGACCATTAAGAATGCCCTGCTGAGTCACCTAAAGAACAAGGCGTTGAGCGGTGCATCCGATGAGGTTGGCAAGTTTTCGCAATCGGCATTCAACAAGGCAATGCGCGAGATCGGCGACGACAAGCTGCGGATTTTCTTCTCCCCCGAAGAGATCACTCAACTCCATGCGAATGGGCGTGTCGCAAGCTACATGCAGGTTCAGCCCATCGGTTCCGCCGTCAACAACAGCAACAGCGGTGCGTTGATGCTGGGCAAAGGCTTTGACTGGCTCAACTCGGTGGCCTCCCATATCCCAATGGGTCGTCAGCTTGTGATTGATCCTCTGCGGAGTCTGGACATTACGTTGTCCCAACGTCAGGCGCAGAACCTCACGCCTTCGCTACTGAATCCGACACCGCGTCAGGCTGTCCCGGGACTACTTGGCCCAGCGATGTCCATGGGTGGACTACTTGCCGCGCCACGACCAGTAGGCGAATAGAAGACCCATTCCGATGATCCAGCCCAGCATGCCGGGATCGATGTTTCCGAACATCTGAACCGCCTTTCCCCCGTTTCAAAGCCCGCCCCACGCGGGCTTTTCCTTTTGGAGCATAGCAAATGCCCGTTCCCAGCTTAATTTCCCAACTCAGCCAGACCCCGGGCATGAATTCCCCGGCTGGTTCGGAGTCCCCAGCCCTGCTGGACAATTACGACCGTCAGCAGCAGGCATTCATTGCCATGTTGCGCGATGGCCAGGGGTTTTCAACCCCTCTCGACCTGGCATCAGCGGCCACGACCGACATTGGAGCCCAGCCCTCGGCCTTCGTCAGGATCACGGGTACGACCACTATCACGAGCCTGGGCACGAACTACAGCGGCCCCCGGTTTCTGGTGTTCGGTGGCGCGCTCACGCTGACCCACAACGCCACTTCGCTGATCCTGCCCGGTGGTTTCAACATCATCACGGCAGCGGGCGATTGCGCGATTGCGATTCCCAATGCTGCCACTCCCACGGGCTGGCGCATCATGACGTTCGAGCGCGCCAGCGTGCAAATGGACCTAGTTGGCGTGGTCCTGCCCTTCGCCCGGTCAACCGCGCCCACAGGCTGGCTCAAGGCCAACGGCGCGGCGGTCCTGATCTCGGCCTATTCCGAGCTGGCGGCCGCCATCTACGTCGGAGACGCTGCGAACCCCACGGCGATCTCGGGGTATCGCTGCACCGACGCCGGCAACCCGTCCGGGAGTCGGAACATCGCGGGCACATACATCGTCCTGCCGGACATGCGCGGCGAGTTCGTCCGTGGCCTTGACGATGGGCGCGCTGTGGACGCGGGCCGCTTGTTGCTGTCCGCACAGTCCAGCGCCAACCTGAGCCACACCCACACGGGTGATGCCCAAACGGCAGGTTCCCACGCCCACCCGATGTATGCACTCAACAACCTGACGGGCAACTCTTACGGCATGGCTTTCATGACGCCGGGCGCGACCAGTTTGCCCGACGGCAGCGCCACCTATGGAACCACAACGCTGAGCGGTGGCCTGCACAACCACCCGCTGACCATCAACTCCAGTGGCGGCACGGAATCACGCCCTCGCAGCATCGCACTGCTGTACTGCATCAAGTTCTAACGGAGAACCCCATGAAAATCGTTTCCCAGCTCGACAGCCTGGGCTACTTCGTCGCGCCCGTCGTGGCCGACCCCTCGCCTCGCCAGAAAGGCGCTTTCCTGATCCCTGGCGGTGCCATCGACGTACCGCCCCCGAACATTCCTGATGGCAAGGTGGCGCTTTGGCAGGGCGCCTCATGGGCCTTCGTGAACCCGCCCGAGCCCGAGCAGGAGATCCCGCCCATTGATGGAATTCCGCAAACCGTGTCCATGCGCCAGGCGCGTCTGGCACTGCTCGGCGCCGAGTTGCTGCATCTGATCGACCCAGCCATCGCTGAGTTGCCCGAGCCGCAGCGGACGGCCGCAAGCATCGAATGGGAGTACGCGCAGGAGGTGCGCCGCAATGACCCGCTGGTGTTGATGCTGGCCCCGGTCCTGGGGCTTGATGATGCCGGCCTCGATGCTCTCTTCACCACTGCTGCGGGGTTGTGATCATGACCACCATCGAATGGGCGCTGATCGGCGCACTGATCTACCTCGCGACCTCCGCATTCACCCTGTTTCGGCTCTGGGTCTTCTACCTCGCGGTGATGTCGCTCCAGCGGCTGCGCGACTCCTCGGGCCTGGACAAGCGGAACAAAGCCCTCGGCTCGGTGGCGCTGGTGATCGGCTACCTGCTGGACGCCTACGTGAACATCTTTGTCATGTCGGTGCTGCTACTGGAGTTCCCGCGCGAGCTGACCGTCACCGCGCGCCTCAAGCGACACAACCTGTCGGGGAAGGGCTGGGGCAAGCGCGTAGCGCTCTGGTTCGAGCCCATCCTTGATCCGCATGACCCGAGCGGCGATCACATCTGACGCAACACGACGAACCGCCATGAACAACGTCATCGCCACTCTTTTTCTCGCTCTGCACCTCATGCTGCCCATCGCCGTGCAGGCCGCCGAAGTTCTCAAGAGCCCACTGTCTTACTCGCTTCGAGAGTACGGCGTGATCCTGTGTATTGCCCTCCTCGGAGGGTTTTCCCGGTGGTACATGGCTGTCCGCCGGGGGGAGGCCAACATGCTCAGTTTCTCAGCCTTGATAGGTGAACTCGCGGTTTCTGCTTTCTCGGGTCTTCTGACCTTCTGGATATGCGAGTCGTTCGATGTGAGCCCACTCATCACAGCGGCGGCTGCTGGGCTTGCTGGGCATGCTGGCGGCAACGGGATCACCTACTTGGAGCGGTTCGGCAAGCGGTACGCCGAGAAGCGCTTTGGCGTCACCGGCCCGGCCCCGCTGGACGACAGGTAAGTCATGACCCGAGAGGACCAGATCCGCAAGGTAGAGCGCGGGTTTTCGGACCTTGTGATCTTCGCCGAGGACTCTTGGTCGAACCTGGCCATCGTCGCCAAGGTGAGGGCGTTGCGAGCGGAGGTGGTGAGTCTGTACCACTGGCAAGACCCGGTTCAACCGGCAGCGCTGAAGAAGCCGGCCCGGAAGTCGCCTCACCGGCAACCAAAACCACCGCCTGCCCCTCCTGAGCCATTCGAGCCCGTCGAAATCGACGAAACAACCCGCTGGGGATGACCATGATCGAACGACTGATCGCCGCCGGGGTAAGCCCGACGCAGGCGAAGACCTTTGCTGAGCCTTTGAAAGCCGCCATGGCTCTCTATGACATCTCCACGCCCGAGCGGCAAGCCGCCTTCCTGGCGCACTGCATGATCGAATCGCAGGGCTTCACGAAGATGGAGGAGAACATGTTTTACACGGACCCGGCCCGGGTCGCGCGCATCTTCAAAACCGGCTTCGACCTTGATCGTGACGGGGTTGTCGATCCCGAAGAAATCGAGTTTGCAAAGGGGTATGTGCGCAATCCCAAGGCCCTGGCAAATCGGGCATATGCCAACCGTAACGGCAACGGAGACGAGGCCAGCGGCGACGGCTGGAATTTCCGTGGTCGCGGGTTCGGGATCACCGGCCGCGCGAACTACTCGGCGGCTTCGCTGGGCGTCGGTCTGGGCTCGGTGTACGTGCAAAAGCCCGAGCTGGTCGCCCAGCCGACGGACGCATGTCTCAGCTTCGCGTGGTACTGGTTGAGCCGAGGTTGCAATCAGGCGATCGACTCCGGCAATTTCGACACGACGACCCGCCTCGTGAACGGCCCCGGGATGCTGCACAAGCACGAACGCGCTGCAGCATTCCACCGCAACCTGACGGCCTTCGCATGAAGTGGGCCGTACTCGCCGCAATTGCCGCCGCGCTGGCCCTGGCGGGCTGGCAGACCTACCGGCTGAGCGAGGAGCGCGGCGCGCACGCCGTGACCCGGGCCGAATTCGCGGAGTACCGGGAAAAGAGCGAGGCGGCCTCCCGTCTCGCCGAGCAAAAGAACCGCGACACCGAACAGGAATTGAACGATGCCCAAGCCCGGATCAACCAGCAGGCCCAGCAGTTACTCGACGCCCAGGGCGGCAAGGCGCGTGCTGATCGCGAGCGCAATGCTGCTGAGCGCATGCGAGACGCAGCCGCTGCGGCCGCCACCGCCGCCCGTGCGCAATGTTCAGCTGTCGCCACTCCCGGATACGGCACGCCAGGGCCCGACCCCATCGGCGTGCTCGCCGACGTGCTACGACGCGCTGACGCAAGAGCGGGAGAACTGGCAGGAATCGCTGACGACCGCCGGGTCCGTGGCCTTGCCTGTGAAGCCTTCTACGACGCCGCCCGGGACGCCCTGAAGGACTGACTGTCCCGCGTGTGGTCAGGCCAGTTGGACGACCATGCGCTTTCCGAGCGCCTGCAAAGCGTCAGAGATCGTATCGATCTTGGTCGCATGGTGGAGGTCCATGATTCGATTGACCTCTTGGGGCTTCACATGCATGGCGCGCGCGAGATCCGCAGGGCGCTTTTTCTCCTCAAGCATTGCATTGAGAAGAAGAACCTTTGCGGAGATCGAAACAGGCAAAGACACCTCTTCTTCGCCTTTGCGTGCCTTGCTAGGAGCGGGAACGGGACGACCTTCTTCAAAGTAGAACTCCATGGCCGTGACCAAAGCGCCAGCAGCTTCGGACAAAGCTTCTTCCTTGGAGTCGCCTTGAGTGATGGCTTCAGGCACATCGCGGAACGTGACGGTAAAACCGCCTTCCGGCTGTGCCTCAAAAAGGGCGGGGAAATTCAACATACGACACCTCTGATGATTACGTTACGGTTACGTGACCGGGCAAATGCACCGGCAAAACAACAACAGACACTGCAGTAAAGAGCGTGGAGGAAGGCCCTTTCGGGCCGACCTCTCATTTGATTCCTAACTGCTTCAGGATGGCTCTTCGAGTACCTTCCTTCAGCTCCTTGCTCGGGTGTCTTGGCAGGGTGCTTTGCTTGTCGAGGTGGTAGAGCTTCCAGTGGTTTGCTCCGTTCTCGATTCGCACACCTTGCGACTCAAGCCACCGCTTGAATTCGCTGATCTTCACTGCAATCTTTCTCGTTGTTGGGATGGGCGAAGTATAAACAAAAATGCGAACACTCGTCAACAAATTTGTTTATGAAAAGTGAGCGGGCGACGGGCGGTTGATCGCGCTCCACCCAACCCCCTGCGATGGGGTGGAAAAGCTGCCTCCCTGGCAATGCGCCCAGCACGCCCAGCAGCACCAGCACGACCTGCAGTTTTGCGCTCGACCTGCACCACCTGCAGGCTTCCCTCGCGCTAATGCGGCCTCAGAGCGAGGGTCTCGACGCCCTCAAGCGGCTTGAGAGCTAGGTTAGCGCCGCTCTGATGCGGCTGCGGAGCGAGGTGGTCGCCGCTCTAGGCGCGTGAAGGGCGGCGCGCCTGTACCATCTCATGCAGGAGGCAGCACATGGAACTCACTTTCAAATACCGCACCAATCGCTGGAACGGCCCTACGACGCTTCGGCTGACGCATAACGCAGATGGTTGGCACCTGGGTGCGAACGCTTACACGGGCCAGGTGACACCCAATGGGGCGCCGCTGCTGTTCGGCAACTTCGACCAAGATGGCGTGTCGTATCCACGCGGGATAGATCTGCAACTTGAATACGCTTGGGACCAGATCGCGGCTGGGGTCTGGGACGAGCAGGACGCTCAGGAGCGAATTCAGGAGTTGGCCGATTGGGTCACCGCTTGCGAAGAGGCCGAACCGAGGTGGGCGGGCTGGAACTAGACCGTCAGCATGGGCTTCGATCAGATCGCAATCGCAGTGCTGGGCGCCTTCGCGGCCTGGCTGTCTCAGGAGCGCCGGGAGAGCTGGCGCCGGTGGGCCTGCATCTTCGGCATGATCGGGCAACCATTCTGGTTCTACGCGAGCTGGAAGGCCGGGCAGGCCGGGATCTTCATCGTCAGCGTGCTCTATGCGTTCGCCTGGATGCGAGGCCTGTGGGTGTACTGGATCAACCCGCAGCGGTCGCCCGGCATCGCCACCATCGAGCTACCGCCCGAGACTCGGCTATAGTCCGGGGGACTTCTGGGGGATTGGCCAACCCAGACTTGTGCAATACAGGGCGAGCAGTGTCGGAACGGACGGCTTTTGCCCTATATGAATCAATTACTTAACTGCGACGGCAGAACTACGAACCAAGGGGTCGTGGGTTCAATTCCTGCCAGCCGCACCATATGGAAGCCCGCAGCCAAAAGCTGCGGGCTTTTTCATTTTTTGCCTGGGAATCGCCCACCATGAGCAAGGCTTTCACCCG
>Ga0247823_10000364_pt1 | contig 39366 bp, 43 predicted proteins | sample 13C_PalmiticAcid_2_FD_192426 | JGI IMG/M metagenome (GOLD analysis project Ga0247823, IMG submission 192426) | Soil microbial communities from agricultural site in Penn Yan, New York, United States - 13C_PalmiticAcid_Day30 | ecosystem: Environmental > Terrestrial > Soil > Agricultural land... | reverse complement strand
TTCCACGCCCCTACTATCTCCAACAACCCTTAGATTCTTATCTTATAGATTTAGGATAGAGGCCCTGAGCTCCCCGTACCCCAAGCCCTTGCTCGCGACTCTGCAGGGCGAGAAGCAGTCGATCCCGCCGATCTGGCTGATGCGCCAGGCGGGCCGGTATCTCCCCGAATATCGTGCGCTCCGGGAGGAGAAAGGCGGGTTCCTGGCGCTGGCGATGGACAGCGACGCCGCCGCCGAGATCACCCTCCAGCCGATCCGCCGCTTCGGCATGGACGGGGCGATCCTGTTTTCCGACATATTGATCGTGCCGATGGCGCTGGGACAGGATCTGTGGTTCGAAACCGGCGAGGGGCCGCGACTGGCGCCGACGGTCAAGGCGCGCGAAGTGCTGGATGCCCTCCAGAACGCGCCTGAGGCGTTCGAACCGGTCTATGGCACCGTCCGCAGGGTAGCGGCCTTATTGCCCCCCCAGACCAGCTTCCTCGGCTTTGCAGGCAGTCCCTGGACCGTCGCGACCTATATGATCGCGGGGCAGGGCAGCCGCGAGCAGGCCGAGGCCCGCCGGCTCGCTTATCGCGATCCGGAACTGATGCAGGCGCTGATCGACCGTATCGCCGATTGCACGATCACCTATCTGCTCGGCCAGATCGCAGCGGGGGTCGAGGCGGTGCAATTGTTCGACAGCTGGTCGGGCAGCCTTTCGCCTGCGCAGTTCGAGCAATGGGTGATCGCTCCCACCGCGCGCATCGTCGCGGCGCTCCATGCTCGCGCGCCGGGCGTGCCGGTGATCGGCTTCCCCAAGGGCGCCGGCGGCAAGCTGCCTGCGTATGCTCGCGAAACGGGCGTCGACGCGATCGGCGTCGACGAGACCGTCGATCCGGTCTGGGCGGATGCCTCGCTGCCCGCGAGCATGCCGGTGCAGGGCAATCTCGACCCGCTTGCATTGATCGCCGGCGGCGCGACGCTCGACAGCGCAGTCGACCGCATCCTCGCGGCTTTCGCCGAGCGCCCGCACGTGTTCAATCTCGGCCATGGCATCCTGCCCGACACGCCGATCGCGCATGTCGAGCAATTGCTGGCGCGCGTGAGGAGGACGAGGTGATCGGCTGGCTGGGCGGTGCCTATCTGTGGGTCAAGGCGTTCCACATCGTCTTCGTGATCTTCTGGATGGCGGGGCTGTTCCTGCTGCCGCGTTATCTCGTTCACCACCAGGAAGCGCTCGGCACGCCCGAGGCCGCGGCGTGGGAAAGACGCGAGGCGCTGCTCCGCCGGATGATCCTCGAGCCTTCGATCGGAATCGTCTGGCTGCTCGGCCTCGCGCTCGCTGCCAATGTCGGTCTGCTCGATGGTCAGCCGGGGCTTGGCTGGCTCCATGCCAAATTGCTCTTCGTGCTGGCATTGAGCGGGTATCACGGCTGGGCCACCGGCTATTCGAAGAAGCTGGCCAGGGGCGAGGGCGGCATAAAGTCGCGCCGATTGCGGCTGCTTGGCGAAGTGCCGGCGCTCGCCGTGGTCGTCATTGTCGTGCTGGCGGTGGTCAAACCGTTCTAATTTTGCGGCGTCTCCCCACTTTCCGCAATTTTGCTGCGCGCGAATCGATGCGATGCCCGTTGACTTGGCCCCGCCCCACACCTAATTCGCAGTCAGGCCGCGCGCCCTTCCGGGCGTCGGCTCCTTCCTTCCAGCATCGCCCATCGCGCGCATTTCGCCGACCGACGCTCTCCCCATAGCTTTCAAGCACCCGGACTCTCCATGCACCTCAAGGAACTCAAGAAGACCCCGCCCGCCGAACTGGTCAGCATGGCCGAGGAGCTGGGCGTCGAGAGCGCGTCGACCTTGCGCAAGCAGGATCTGCTGTTCGCCATCCTCAAGGCCCAGGCCGAGAATGGCGAGCAGATCATGGGCGAGGGCACGATCGAAGTGCTCCCCGACGGCTTCGGCTTCCTGCGCAGCCCGCAGGCCAATTATCTCGCCGGTCCCGACGACATCTATGTCTCGCCCAACCAGGTCCGCAAATTCGGCCTGCGCACCGGCGACACCGTCGAAGGCGAAATCCGCGGACCCAAGGACGGCGAGCGCTATTTCGCGCTGACCCGTCTGGTCTCGGTCAATTTCGACGATCCCGACGCGGTCCGCCACCGGGTCAATTTCGACAATCTCACGCCGCTCTATCCCGAGAGCAAGCTGACGCTCGACACGCTCGATCCGACGATCAAGGACAAGTCGGCCCGCGTGATCGACATCGTCGCGCCGCAGGGCAAGGGCCAGCGCGCCTTGATCGTCGCGCCCCCGCGCGTGGGCAAGACCGTTCTCCTTCAGAACATCGCCCGCGCGATCACCGAGAACCATCCCGAGGTGTTCCTGATCGTGCTGCTCATCGACGAGCGGCCCGAGGAAGTCACCGACATGCAGCGCAGCGTGAAGGGCGAGGTCATCTCCTCGACCTTCGACGAGCCGGCGCAGCGCCACGTCCAGGTCTCCGAAATGGTGATCGAAAAGGCCAAGCGCCTGGTCGAGCACAAGAAGGACGTGGTGATCCTGCTCGATTCGATCACCCGTCTCGGCCGCGCCTACAACACCGTGGTGCCGAGCTCGGGCAAGGTGCTGACCGGCGGTGTCGACGCCAATGCGCTCCAGCGTCCCAAGCGCTTCTTCGGCGCCGCGCGCAACATCGAGGAGGGCGGCAGCCTTTCGATCATCGCCACTGCGCTGATCGACACCGGCAGCCGGATGGACGAAGTGATCTTCGAAGAGTTCAAGGGCACCGGTAACTCGGAAATCGTCCTTGATCGCAAGGTCGCCGACAAGCGCATCTTCCCGGCGCTCGACGTCGGCAAATCGGGCACGCGCAAGGAGGAATTGCTCGTCGACAAGGCCAAGCTCACCAAGATGTGGGTGCTGCGCCGCATCCTCATGCAGATGGGCACGATCGACGCGATGGAATTCCTGCTCGACAAGATGAAGGATTCGAAGACCAACGAGGACTTCTTCGACTCGATGAATCAATAATCTGGTTGTCGCCCCGGCCGCGCGCCGGGGCGCACGAAACCGGCCACGAAGCCGGCGCTTCCTGTCTTTCGCACGCGGCACCGTGGATTCCGGCACTTCGGCCGGGGTGACGTGTTTTGGTTGCCAGTTCGCCAACCGCCGCTAGGAAGTGCCCATGCTCGACCTGATCCTCAGCGCCGCTACGTCCGGCATCGGCTCGCCCACCGAAATCTGGCACCATATCGTCGCCGATTTCTCCAATATCGGAGATCCGGCGCGGCTCGCGGCGTTCGGATCGGTGCTGATGATCGATCTGATCCTCGCCGGCGACAATGCGATCGTGGTCGGTGCGCTCGCCGCGGGCTTGCCTGCCGATCAGCGCAAGAAGGTCATCCTGATCGGCATCGGCGCGGCGCTCGTTCTACGTATCGCCTTCGCATTGGTGGTCAGCTGGCTGATGGGGATCGTCGGGCTGATCTTTGCCGGCGGGCTGCTGTTGCTCTGGGTGAGCTGGAAGTTCTGGCGCGAGATCCGCCACGCCGGCGAGAGCCACGGTTCGGACGAAGTGCATGGCGACGAGCATTCGGGCGTCCGCCCTGCCAAGAGCTTCGCCGGCGCGGCCTGGGCCGTCGCCGTCGCCGACGTGTCGATGAGCCTCGACAATGTCCTCGCGGTCGCTGGCGCGGCGCGCGAGCATCCGGGCATCCTCGTCGTCGGTCTGCTGCTTTCGGTTGCGTTGATGGGCCTCGCTGCCAATTTCATCGCCAAGCTGATCGATCGCTATCGCTGGATCGCCTATATCGGCCTCGCGGTGATCATCTTCGTCGCCTTCCGGATGATCTATGAAGGCTGGGTCGGCAGCCACGAGACGCCGGGAATCCTCAGCCTTTTCAACTAAGGATCGGCGCTAGAGGCAGCCGGCTTCGCGGACCTCTGCGCGTGCGCTTCCGAGTAATCCGCTCGGGTGGGTGCGCCACCCGATCTCGATCTCCTCGCTGCACGGAAAGCCGGCTACGCGCTTGCTGGCGCTACCTTTTTGCGCGTCGATCTCGAAGTCATTGGCCCGCAGCCACGCAATCAGATCGGCGGCTCGCGTACCCGGTCTGAATCGACGGCTGAACGCCTTGGCCGAGTCGGGCCGCTCCCATGTCGCGTCGCGCAACAGTTCGGGCCGCTGCTCGGCCCGGGCGGCCGCCAAGCCCAAACCCAGGCTTTCGCGGTTAAGCGCCAGCACCAGCAGCGCGGCCGCCAGACCAGCAGCGGCCCAACGAAATTTCACCCGAGATGCTGCGCGAAGAACGCCGCCGTCCGCTCGTCCGCCAGTTGCGCCGCGGCCTCGGACCGGCGCTTGCCCGTCTCGGCGGCGAAGCCGTGATCCTCGCCGGGATAGTCGTACAGCGTCACCTTGGGATGGTCGTCGAGCCCCGCGTGCATCCGCGCCTGGATGTCCGGCGTGACGAAATGGTCGGCGCCGGCGATGTGGAGCAGCAGGGGATTGGCGATCGCGTGCTTCTCGCCAAGCAGATTATCGATGCCGACACCGTAATAGCCGACCGTCGCGTCCGAATCGGTTCGCGTCGCGCACAGGAAAGCGAGTCGTCCGCCGAGACAATAGCCGACCACGCCGACCTTGCCGTCGCCGTCCAGTTTCGCGCGTGCCGCCTTGATCGCCGATTCCAGGTCTTCGATACCCTTGTTCTGGTCGAACTGGTTCATCCAGTCGAAGGCCTGCTGGAGCTCTTCGGGCATATCGGGATCGAGTTCGATGCCGGGCTGCAGCCGCCAGAACAGATCGGGGGCGATGGCGAGGTAACCTTGGGCGGCCCAATCGTCGCATTTCTGGCGGATCCCCGGATTCACGCCGAAAATCTCCTGGATCACCACGATCGCGCCGCGCGGAACCCCCGCGGGCTCGGCGAGATAGGCAGTGAAGCTGCCGCTGCCGTCGCTCGCATCGATACGGACGGTCATAACAGGGTTCCTCTCGAATGCCGCCGCTCATGCTCGAGCAGCCAGGATTTGGTTCTGGGGCCGTCGCCCCCCGAATAATGACCGAGCGCGCCGCCGCTGCCGAGCACGCGGTGGCATGGCACGACGATCGGGAAGGGATTGCGCGCGCAGAGCTGGCCGATCGCGCGCGGGCTCGATCCGAGTGTCCGGGCGAGCGCGCCATAGCTGAGCGTGTCGCCAAAGCCGACCGCGATCAGCCCCGCGCGCAACGCTTCTCCGCGCGGCGTCCCGGCAGGCGCGAGGACGATATCGAAGGCCTCGCGTTCGCGCGCGAACCATGCTGCGAGCTGCTCGGCGGCATCGCGCACCGCGGCAGCGCTGCCCGGCGACGCCGCGCCTTCGCCGCCGATCCGGATCGCCGTCAGCACCGCGTCGTCGCCCTCGAGCCGGATATTGCCGATGGGCGTTGCGATCAGGGCGTAGTCGCGCGCATACATGACGCAAGACTAGCAGCCGCTCCGCGGCCGGCGCAACGGAGATGGGCATGAAGATCAATGTCGAAGTCGATTGCACGCCCGAAGAGGCGCGCCGCTTCATGGGCCTCCCCGATCTGTCGCCGGTGCACGATCGCTATGTCCAGGTGATGGTCGAAGCCATTGATAAACAAGGAACCCCCGAAGGGTTCGCCGACATGATGCGCAATTGGGGACCGATGGGCGAGGGGGCGATGAGCTTCTGGCGGACGATGCTCGAGAGCGGCAACAAGAGCTGAGATGGACACGATCTTCGCGGTGTCGAGCGGTGCGCCGCCCGCCGCCATCGCCGTACTGCGGTTGAGCGGTCCCGGTGCGTTCGATGCCGCCGAACTGCTGGCGGGCACGCTTCCCGAACCCCGCCGCGCCGGTCTTCGCGCGCTGCACGACGCTGCGGGCGAACTGCTCGACCGCGCGTTGATCCTGACCTTTCCCGGTCCGCGCAGCGCGAGTGGCGAGGACATGGTCGAGCTTCATCTCCATGGCGGCCGTGCGGTGGTCCGCGCGGTCGAGGAGGCGCTCGGCGCGATCGCGGGGTTGCGGTCCGCGGAGCCGGGCGAGTTCACGCGGCGTGCGCTGCTCAATGGACGGCTCGATCTGAGCGAGGCCGAAGGACTGGGCGATCTGCTCATGGCCGAGACCGAGGCCCAGCGCCGCATGGCGGTCCGCGCAGCGGAAGGCGGTGTCCGCCGCGCGGTCGAGGGCTGGACACAGCGGCTGCTGCAACTGGCGGCGCAGGTCGAGGCGCAGCTCGATCATGGTGACGAGGAGGACGTCACGGAGGGCGCCGATACGCTTGCGGAGGTTCACGCCGCCGCCAGGGCTCTGGCCAGCGACATTGCGCATGTCACTGCCCGGCCGCCGGTCGAACGGCTCCGTGACGGGCTGCGTGTCGTACTCGCCGGCCCGCCCAATGCCGGCAAGTCGACCCTGCTCAATGCCATGGCGGGGCGCGAGGCGGCGATCGTCTCGGCGATCGCCGGCACCACGCGCGACCGGATCGAAGCCCCGGTGGTGCGCGACGGAATTGCCTGGCTGCTGATCGACACGGCCGGACTGGCCGAGCAGACCTCCGACCCGATCGAGGCGATTGGTATCGATCGCGCGCGCGCCGCACTGGAGGAAGCGGACGTGGTGCTGTGGCTCGGCGACGACGCTCCGCCACCGCATCCCACGACCCTGTGGCTCCACGCACGCGCCGACCTTGCCGGGCGCGCCATGTCGGGGAGAGATTTGGCGGTCTCGGCGGTTACCGGCATCGGGCTCGATCGGCTTTGGGAACGTCTCGCCGCGCTGGCGGCGAAATTGCTACCGCCGCCCGACCAGCTCGCGCTCAATCGGCGGCAGTCCGATCTCGCAAAGCGTGCGGCGGAAGCGCTGGAACGTGCTGCACTGCAACACGACCTGTTGCTGCTTGCCGAGGAAATTCGCAGCGCGCGGCGCGCATTCGATGCGATCACCGGCCGGGCAGATGTCGAGGCGATGCTCGACACATTGTTTGCCCGCTTCTGCATCGGCAAATAGACTGTTCCACGTGGAACGCTTTTGACGCGACGCTCGGGACGCAGTAGCGGACGGGAATGCAATTCGATGTAATCGTCATCGGCGGGGGCCATGCCGGCACCGAGGCCGCCGCTGCGTCCGCGCGGCGCGGCGCACGGACGGCGTTGCTCAGCTTCGATCTGGCCAGGCTCGGCGCGATGTCGTGCAATCCGGCGATCGGGGGGCTGGGCAAAGGTCACCTTGTCCGCGAAGTGGATGCGTTCGACGGGCTGATCGCGCGCGCCGCCGATGCTGCGGGAATCCATTATCGGATGCTAAATCGCAGCAAGGGCACCGCAGTGCAGGGCCCGCGGGTGCAAGCGGATCGTGTGCGTTATGCCGCAGCGATCCAGGCGATGTTGCGCGCGCAACCCGATCTGACCTTGGTCGAAGGCGAAGCCGAGGCGCTCGAGATCGTCGGCGGGAAGATCGCCGGGGTTCGCCTGTCCGATGGCACGCTGGTCGAATCCATGGCGGTGGTGCTCGCGACCGGCACCTTTCTCGGTGGACGAATCTTCCGCGGTGAGGAACGCGAATGGGGCGGGCGCGTCGACGAGGCGGCGGCGACTCGCCTGGCAGCGCAGTTGCGCGCACTCGCGCTGCCCATGGCGCGGCTCAAGACCGGGACGCCGCCGCGTCTCGACGGCCGGACGATCGATTGGGCACGGGTTACCGAGCAGCCATCGGACGAAGAGCCATGGACGATGTCGCCGATGACGACGCGTCGCCTTCTCCCACAGCTACATTGCGGTGTCACTCGTACCACCAGCGCTACGCACGACGCGATTCGCGCCGGGCTCGATCGGTCGCCGCTGTTCACTGGAGCGATCGACGCGCAGGGGCCGCGTTACTGCCCGTCGATCGAGGACAAGATCCATCGCTTCGGCGATCGTGACGGCCATCAGATCTTCCTCGAGCCCGAGGGATTGGATACGCACCTTATCTATCCCAACGGCATGTCGACATCGCTTCCGGTCGATATCCAGCGGGCGATGGTGGCATCGATACCGGGCCTCGAGCGGGCGGATATCGTCACGCCCGGCTATGCCGTCGAATATGATTATGTCGATCCGCGGGCGCTCGATTCGCGGCTGGCGCTGCCGGACATTCCGGGTCTCTTCTGCGCCGGCCAGATCAATGGCACCACCGGTTATGAAGAGGCGGCGGGGCAGGGGTTGGTGGCAGGGGCCAACGCCGCGGCCTTTGCGCGGGAGATGGCCGTATTGGTCCTCGATCGGGCCACCAGCTATCTCGGCGTGATGGTCGACGATCTCGTTTTGCAGGGAGTCACCGAGCCCTATCGAATGCTCACCGCACGGGCCGAGTTTCGGCTTCGTCTGCGCGCGGACAATGCCGAGACGCGCTTGGGTGACGCCGCTGCGCAGCTGGGCCTGCTGGGACCCGAACGTATGGCGCGGCAGGCGGGGCGCGGCGAAGCGCGCGCCGAGCTGGAACGGCATTTCGCAACGCCGCTCACTGCATCGGCCGTCCACGCGCGCGGTGCCCCGGTCGGACTCGATGGTGCGCGCCGCACCGCGAAGGAGTGGTTACGCTTTCCGGGAGTGGAACTCGCACACGTATCCGAGCCGGTCGATACCGACCCGCAATTGCTCGTGGAGTTCGTCGAGGATGCGCGTTATGCCCCCTATCTGGAGCGCCAGGCGGCTGAAGTGGCGCAGCTCCGGGCAAACGATGTTGTGCGGCTCGGACCCGATCTCGACTTCAAGGCGATCCCCGGCCTTTCGAACGAAATGGTCGAGAAACTCAGCGCCGCGCGCCCGGAGACGCTTGGTGCAGCGTCCCGCATTCGCGGAATAACGCCTGCGGCGCTTTCCGCCATCCTGCTCCATGCCCGTAAGTACGCCGCATGACCGAGGAGGAGGCACGGGGCTGGATCCGCGACCGCTTCGGTGTTTCACGTGAAACGCTGCTCGATCGCTATGCCGGGCTGCTACGATCGGAGGCAAAGAATCAGAATCTCGTCGCGGCCTCGACCCTCGACACGCTGTGGTCGCGCCATTTCGTCGACTCGGCCCAGCTCATCCCCTTGACGACAGACGCACCGCGCGGCGCATGGATCGATGTCGGGAGCGGCGCGGGGTTGCCGGGTGTGGTGGCCGCAATTCTGATCGATCGGCCCGTGACGCTCGTCGAACCGCGGGCCCGGCGTGTCGCATTTCTGCAGAGCCTTGCCGCAGAGCTCGGCCTTGCCACGCGCCTCACGGTTCAGCCGAGCAAGATCGAGAGTTACCGCCCGACCAATCGCGCCGCGGTGATATCGGCACGCGCCGTCGCGCAACTGACGCAACTTCTCGAATCCACAATTCACTGCACAGATTCATCCACAATCTGGGTGCTGCCAAAAGGCACGAATGCCCAATTGGAGGTGGAAGCGGCGCAGCACGCGTGGCAGGGTGTGTTCCACGTGGAACCAAGCATTACCCAGCCGGAATCCGGTATCGTGGTAGCTCGAGGGGTGCGGCCCAGATGATCTGCATTGCGATCGCCAACCAGAAAGGCGGGGTGGGAAAGACCACTACCGCGATCAATGTCGGCACGGCTTTGGCTGCGACCGGCAGCCGGGTACTGCTGCTGGATCTCGATCCGCAGGGCAACGCCTCGACCGGGCTCGGCATCGGCCGTGCCGCGCGCGATCAGCATTCGACCTATGACCTGCTCGTCGGCAATGCCACGGTCGACGAAGTCGCGATCGCGACCAAGGTTCCGCGACTCGATATCGTCCCCGCGACGCAGGATCTGTCCGGTGCGGAGATCGAACTGATCGAGTTCGAAGCGCGTACCCATCGTCTCGATGCCGCGCTCGCGCGCCACGCTGCGGCGCGATGGGACGTAGTGCTGATCGATTGCCCGCCGTCGCTCGGACTGCTGACGATCAATGCGATGGTCGCGGCGCATGCGTTGCTCGTCCCACTGCAATGCGAGTTCTTCGCGCTCGAGGGGCTGAGCCAGTTGCTCAGCACGATCGACCGCATCCGCAGTCGCTTCAATCCCGGGCTGTCGATCCTCGGCGTCGCGCTCACCATGTACGATCGCCGCAACCGGTTGACCGATCAGGTCGCCGACGATGTTCGTGCGGTGCTCGGCAAGGTCGTGTTCGATACCGTGATTCCGCGCAACGTCCGCCTCTCGGAAGCACCCAGCCACGGCATGCCCGCGTTGATCTACGACTATCGCTGCGCCGGCTCGGAAGCCTATATCGCGCTCGCCCGCGAAGTGATCGAGCGTCTGCCCAAGCTCAGGAAAGCCGCATGAACGATCCCGCTCCTCGCAAGCATGGCCTCGGCCGCGGGCTCAGCGCCTTGCTCGGCGACAATGTCGGCGAGGCGCCGGTCTCGGGTTCGTCGGAGCGCGGCGGCGGCACCGGCGTGCGCATGCTCCCGGTCAGCGCGATGGCGCCGCATCCCGGTCAGCCGCGCCGGCATTTCGACGAAGCCGCGCTCGACGATCTCGCCGAATCGATCGCGTCGCGCGGACTGATCCAGCCGATTGTCGTCCGCCCGCACGGCCACAGCTACCAGATCGTCGCCGGCGAACGGCGGTGGCGTGCGGCGCAGCGCGCGCGACTCCACGAAGTCCCCGTGCTCGTCCGCGAACTCACCGACGCCGAGACCATGGAAATCGCGCTGGTCGAGAATATCCAGCGTGAGGATCTCAATGCGATCGAAGAGGCCGAAGCCTATGCCCGGCTGATCGGCGAGTTCGGCCACACGCAGGATGCGCTGGCCCGATTGGTCCACAAATCGCGCAGCCATGTCGCTAACCTGTTGCGATTGCTGGATCTTCCTCAACCGGTGCGCGAGATGGTGATCACCGGTGCGATCGAGATGGGCCATGCCCGCGCGCTGATCGGCGCGCCCGACGCCGAACGACTCGCGCGGACGGTGGCCGAGAAGGGCCTGTCGGTCCGCGAGACCGAGAAGCTCGCGCGCGAGGCCAAGCCCGGCACGCAGCGCAAGAGCGGGGAAAGCGCGGCGCGCAACGCCGACATCGAAGCGCTCGAGCGGCAATTGGGCGACGTGCTGGGGCTCCATGTCCGCATCGCGCACAGCGCCAAAGGCGGCACCCTGACGCTCGGCTATTCGACTCTCGACCAGCTCGATATGGTCTGCCAGCGGCTCACCGGCGAGCGCATCTAGCCCCGGGCCCGCGCAGCCGCCCTTGCGATCGCAGTACATTCGGCCTCGGCCAGCACCTCGCCTGCGGTCCCGGAATGCATCAGCGCGCGCTCGGTCTCGCGCACCCGCTGGATCGCCCGGGCGATCTGGGCCGCGTTCCAGCGCCGCAGCGCGCGGCCGGTCGCGGCCTTTTCCCGGAAGAAGACACGATGCTTTTCGAGCACTTCGTCGACACTGGCGCCCTTGTCCATGTCGCTGCGCAGCTCGGCCAGCGTGATTAGCCGGCGCGACAGCTGGCGCATCAGTGGCACCGCAATGCCGTCGCCCAGTCCGGCAAGCTCGGTGCCGACCTGCGCGACTCGCCCGTCGAGCACGGCATCGATCGCATGGAACAGCTCGGTATCGCCGAGATCGGCGCCGATCGCATCGAGCGCGTCCCCGTCGGCATCGCGTGGTCGTTCCGGCGCGGCGTCGAGATAGAGGGCGAGCTTCTCGATCTCGCGCGCGAGGATGGCGCGATCGCCGCCGGTCGCCGCCGCCAGCCGCTGCGGCACATCGCCGGTGAGGCGAAGGCCGTGCTCGCGTGCCACCGTCGTCGCCAGCCGCACCGCGTCGATGCCCTCGGGCACATAGCAAGCGAAAGCGAGCGCCGCGGGGGTGGCGATTGCCGTCTTGACCAATTTACCGCTCGCCTTGAGGCCGGGCCCGATCGCGATCACCGGGCTGCCGGCGCGCTCGGCGCCGAGCAGCAGACCGATCGCCTCGCCGGCCGCCTCCTCGATTCCCGAAAGTCGCACATAGCGTGCACCGCCGAACAAAGAGAGCGACGCCGCTTCGTCGGCCAGCCGCCCGGGCTGCTCGCGAAGCGCCTTCATGTCGAGATCGACTCGTTCGGCATCGGGGCCCAGCGCACGCGCCAGCCGCTCGGCAAGCTCGGCCGCGCCGGCTTCGTCGGGTCCGTGGAACAGATAGAGCCGAACCGCGGGATCGGGCTTGTCGACGGCGGCGCGGATCTGCCCCGCGCTGGCCTTCATTGCCCCGCGCTGCCCGCAGCCACAGGTGTGGCGGGCGTCGCACCCGATTGGGCATAGCGCGCCACCCGCGCGACGATCTGATCGGCGACGATCCCCGAAAGCCGTTCGAGCGCGGTCTTTTCGGCCGCGATCGTCGCATATTCCGATCCGACCACGTCGATTCCGGCATCCGAGCCGGCGGTGGCGTCGAGTACCACCGTGCCATTGGCGAGATCGACGAGCTGATAGCGCGCGCGCAAGGTCCGCCGCTCGCGCGCGACGCTGTCGTCGCGACGCACGCCGAGCCCGGCGATCGAATCGTCGAGCTGGATCTCGAGCCGATAGCGCGGGCTGGTGTCGCCGCCGTGGAGCCGGTCGCGCAGGGCATTGGTGACCAGCCAGCCCGATTGCCCCTCGATCGGAGCGACCTGGACCGAAGCGAGCAACGACTGGACCGTGCCGCCGCTGCCGCCGCTGTACAGCGGTCGAAGCCCGCAGCCGGACAACGCCAGCGCCGCCACGCAGAGAAGGCCGGCGGCCCTCATGCGACGATGTTCACCAGTCGGTCGGGCACGACGATCACCTTTCTCGGGGCTTTGCCTTCCAGCGCACGAACGATCTTGTCGGCGGCGAGTGCCGCGGCTTCGATCGCTTCTTTCGGCGCCCCCTTGGGCATTACCAGCGTATCGCGCAGCTTGCCATTGACCTGTAGCGCGATCGTCACTTCGTCGTCGATCAGCAACGCCGGATCGATTTTGGGCCAGGCGGCATCGGCGATCAAGCCGTCTTCGCCCATCGCCGCCCAGGCCTCCTCGGCGATATGCGGTACCATCGGCGCGACGACGCGAGCGATCGTGCGGATGGCATTGCTGCGCGAGGCCGAGGGTTTGGCCTTCTCGATCGCATTGACCAGCTCGTAGAGCCGCGCGACGGACTTGTTGAAGGTCAGCGCCTCGATATCGCTCGCCACGCCGGCGATCGTGCGGTGCAGGCGGCGATCGAGGTCCTTGTCCTCGCCTTCGGCGTTCTCGAGGCCGTCGAACAGCCGCCACAGCCGCTGGACGAAGCGCCACGCGCCTTCGATGCCGTTCTCGCTCCATTCGAGATCGCGCTCGGGCGGGCTGTCGGAGAGCATGAACCAGCGGACGGCATCGGCGCCGTACTGATCGACGATCGGCTCGGGATCGACGGTGTTCTTCTTCGACTTGGACATCTTCTCGATGCGGCCGACCTCGGCGACGTCGCCCGAGGCGATCTCGACCACCCCGGCGCTGTCCTTGCGGATCTCTTCGGGCGACAGCCAGCGCCCGTCCTGGGCCCTGTAGGTCTCGTGGGTCACCATTCCCTGGGTGAACAGTCCGGCGAACGGCTCCGCCACATCGAGCTTGCCGATATGCTGGAGCGCGCGGGTGAAGAAGCGCGCATAGAGCAGGTGCAGGATCGCATGCTCGACTCCGCCGATATACTGGCCCACCGGCAGCCATTGCTCGGCCACGGCCTTGTCGAACGGCTTGTCACCCGGCTGGCTGGCGAAGCGTATGAAATACCACGAGGAATCGACGAAAGTGTCGAGCGTGTCGGTCTCGCGCCGCGCGGGCGCGTTGCACTTCGGGCAATTCACATGCTTCCATGTCGGATGCCGGTCGAGCGGATTGCCGGGAATGTCGAACGATACGTCCTCGGGCAGCACCACCGGCAGCTGCTCGCGCGGCACGCCGACAGGCCCGCAGCTTTCGCAGTGGATGATCGGGATCGGCGTGCCCCAGTAACGTTGACGGCTGACCCCCCAGTCGCGCAGACGCCACACGGTCTGGCCGGTGCCCCAGCCGTCTTGTTCGGCGCGCTGAATCACTGCGCGCTTGGCGTCGGCGACGTCCATTCCGTCGAGGAAGTGCGAATTCACCAGCGTGCCGGGGCCGCTATAGGCCTCGGCATCGTGGAAATCGGGCGCGGTCTTGTCGCCTTCGGAGACGACGCGGCGGATCGGCAGCTTGTACTTGGTCGCGAATTCGAAGTCGCGCTGATCATGCGCCGGCACGCCGAACACCGCGCCGGTGCCATAGTCCATCAGCACGAAATTGGCGATATAGACTGGTAGTTGCCAATCGGGATCGAACGGGTGCGCTACCTTCAATCCGGTGTCGAAACCGAGCTTCTCCTGAGTCTCTAGCTCTGCCGCAGTGGTTCCACCTTGCTTACACAGCTCGATGAAGGCGGCGGCTTCGAGATTCCATTCGGCCTCCGCCTTCGCAAGCGGATGGTCCGCCGCGACCGCGACGAAACTCGCGCCGAAGATCGTGTCGGGGCGAGTGGTGAACACCTCGACTTCTTCTATTCCCCTTCCGCTTGCGCGAGGGGCTAGGGGAGGGGCTGTCTCATTGGCGTCGTTAGCATTCGCCTCAGGCCCTCCGGCCCCTCCCGCAAGCGGAAGGGGAGAAGAGAGCGCAAACCGGAACTGCAGCCCTTCGCTCTTGCCGATCCAGTTCTCCTGCATCAGCTTGACCTTGTCGGGCCAATGCTCGAGCCCCTGGACGCCGCGCAGCAATTCGTCCGCGAACTGGGTGATCTTGAGGAACCACTGGCTCAGTTTCTTGCGCTCGACCAGCGCACCCGAGCGCCAGCCGCGCCCATCGATCACTTGCTCGTTGGCGAGCACGGTCATGTCGACCGGGTCCCAATTGACTGCGCTCTCCTTGCGATAGACCAGCCCGCTCTCGAAGAAATCGAGAAAGATCGCCTGTTCGTGGCCGTAATAATCGGGCTCGCAGGTCGCCAGCTCGCGGGTCCAGTCGAGCGCGAAGCCGAGCCGCTTGAGTTGCGCCTTCATCGTGGCGATGTTCTGGCGGGTCCAGTTGCCCGGATGGACCTTCTTCTCCATCGCGGCATTTTCGGCGGGCATGCCGAAGGCGTCCCAGCCCATCGGGTGGAGCACTTCCATGCCCTGCATCCGCCGGAAGCGCGCGAGCACGTCGCCCATCGTGTAGTTGCGGACATGCCCCATGTGGATGCGCCCCGAAGGGTAAGGGAACATCTCGAGCACGAAGCTTTTGGGCTTGGGGCTGTCGTCGCGCGCGGCGAAGGTGCGGCGTTCTTCCCACACCTTCTGCCAGTGCGAATCGGACTTCAGCGCATTGAACCGCGACACGTACGGAATTCCTTCAAATTTTCGCTCCGGCACTACGAAGCGGAGCAGTCGTGATCAACCCTGTTCCCCGGCCAGGGCCGAGGTCCAGCATTGCGCCTGCCTGCAATGAAGGAGGGTGTCTCCGATCAGTTGGCGATAGCGGCGCGGCGCAGATCGCGGGCGCGGGTGAGGATGATGTCCTCGAGCTTCTGCACCGTCGCGGCCTGGACAGGGGCCGCGACCCATTGGCCGGTGCGGTTGACTTCGCGCAGCGCCGCGACTCGCAGCGCATCGGCGCGCAGATCCTGGTCGAGCACGGTCACGGTCACCTTCATCCGCTCGGCCGGCGTATTGGGATTGACGTACCAGTCGGTGACGATGACGCCGCCGTTCGAATCGGTCTGGAGCAGCGGCATGAAGCTCAACGTGTCGAGGCTCGCGCGCCACAGATAGGAATTGACGCCGATCGTGGTCACTTTCGAGGCGGCGAGATCGGCCTCGGGGCGCTTGTTGCCGCCGCATGCGGTGATCGAAAGAGCGAGCGACCCCAGGATCGCGGTGCGCAACAGGCGGTTCATCGACACATTCCTAAAGGCGAAAGGATAAAGCGAACGCATGTATAGGGGCTCGTGTGGCGGGAGCAAGGCGGCAGCGCCCGGGAGCCTTTGCCGAGGAATCGCCGGCAAACGGGTCGATTCGCTGTCGAATCTGTGGGTATCGGGCAACACCGCCACGAAATTTGCGCCAGCGGTGGAACCTTGCTTCCGAATCATGGTACGCACCTCCATATAAAAGGGGATGAAAATGCGTTTGGCACGTTGGGCGACACTGATGGGACTGGGGGCGATCTGCGCCGCTGGTGCCGTTGTCGCGCCGGCGCTCCAGGCACAGGAAGGCAACCGGGTCGAGCGGGGCTATGCCAAGCGACCCGCCACCGGGCTGCGCAGCGGCATCGGCACCTTCACCCCGGCCGCCGCCGATCCGAAGCTTGCCGCGATCCTCGCGCGCAGTGGCCTGCCCGAAGCCGGCTTCCGCTTCACGCCGTCCGAATCGCGCCGCGGGGGCCGTGCCGTGACCGTCGCGGTCCGCGCGCGGTCGACGCGCACTGCCGCGATCGCCAGCCGCAGCGACGTGATCGCAGCCACTCCGGTCAGTCTCGCGCCGATCGCGTATAATCTCGGTGTCTCGGTCGGCTGGAAGCGCTTCGCCGTCGCCGGCGACGTGACTCGGGTCGAGCTTCCCGCCCAGCCGGGCAGCACCGAACGCGCCAATCTCGGCGTCAGCTATTCGGGCAGCCGCGTCACCGGCCGGGTTCTTGCCGCCGCGGAGCGTCCGCTGGCCAACACGCCGGTGCTGATCGGCGACAAGCCCAGTTACTCGATCGATGTCGGCGGCAGCTATTCGCTGACCCGCAACCTCGATGTGACCGCGGGCGTGCGCTACAAGAGCGAGCAGGATCGCCTGCCCAAGATGACCGACAACCGGCGCGACAGCCAGGCGGTCTATGTGGGCACCGCCTTCCGCTTCTGACGGTGCCGGTGAATGCCGGGATCAGCCGTTCGTGGCCGGCCGGTGCATCCACGCATCGATCGCCGCCCAGCCATGAATCCCCAAAGGTTGCAGGCTGGCGGCACGCCGCGAATCCATCCCCCCCAGCGCGATCACCGGCACAGGCAAGCCGCGAATCAGCAATCCCAGCCGGACTCTGCCGAGCGCTCTGGCGCCGGGGTGCGAGCGGGTCGCGAACGCCGGTGATACGAACAACAGGTTCGCGCCGGCACGTATGCCCGCGATCGCTTCGCGCCGCGAATGCACCGGCCAGGTGCGCAGCCCGCGCCCTCTTTGCCCGTGCACGCCGGCCTCGCGGCCCAGCCTCGCGGCTCCGGCGCGCACCAGCAGCAACCCCCGCCTGCGCGACACTTTAGCAACCTTCGCAAACAATGCCCGCCGTGCTGCCGGCGCCAGTCCATAATGCCGAAACACCACGCCGCTCCCGCGCGGCAGCCGTTCCAGCGCGGTCCACAACAAGTCGCCCATGCGCTCGTCGGTCATCAGCCAGTGCTGCGGCAGAGGGTGGCGGGGGCGCATCCGCCCGCCTATAGCGCGCCGCATGCCTCTGGACGAAGCCTCAACCCGCCTCGCGGACGTATGCGAGAAGATCGCCCGCGCCGCGCAACTCGCCGGCCGCGCGCCCGAAAGGATCGAGCTGATCGCGGTATCCAAGATGCACGACGCCGCGGCGATCCGCCCGCTGATCGAGGCGGGCCAGCGCGTATTCGGCGAGAATCGGGTGCAGGAAGCCGTCGCCAAATGGCCCGAGCTGCGTGAGACACCCGGCATCGCGCTGCACCTGATCGGTCAGCTCCAGTCGAACAAGGCCGAGGAAGCGGTGGCGTTGTTCGACGCGATCCATTCGGTCGACCGGCCATCGTTGGTGACGGCGCTCGCCCGGGTGATGGACAAGGCGGACCGGCGGCCGTCCTGCTTCCTGCAGGTCAATATCGGTGACGAGCCGCAAAAGGGCGGCTGCCTCGTCGCCGATCTTCCCGGTCTGCTCGCCGAAGCGCGCACCGCCGATCTGCCGGTTGCCGGGCTGATGTGCATTCCCCCGGCGGAGGTGGAAGCGGCGCCCTATTTCGCATTGCTCGCCAAGCTCGCGCGCGATCACGGCCTCTCGGATCTCAGCATGGGCATGTCGAGTGATTACGAGACCGCAGTCACGATCGGCGCCACCCATGTCCGCGTCGGCACCGCGTTGTTCGGAGCGCGCGCATGAAGTTCGACGCGATGATCTTCGATTTCGACGGGGTGCTGCTCGAAAGCGAATATGCCGGCAACAAGCAGATCGCCGACTATCTCACCAGCATCGGCCATCCCACCAGTCCCGAGGATTCGATGGCCAATTTCATGGGGCTGGCCGGCGCCGATTTCTTCGGAGCGATCGAATCGTGGATCGGCCGCGCGATTCCCGACGACTTTCACGCTGCCCGCGCCGTCGAGGATCGTCGCGCGCTGGAAGAGGGGCTGCCGGCGGTTGCCGGTGCGATCCGTTTCATCGAGAATTTGCCCGCCACGCTGCCGCGCGCGATCGCCTCGTCGAGCAGCACCGAGTGGATCAGCCGCCATCTCGAGCATCTGGGCGTGCGCGATGCTTTCGGCGACAAGATCTTCAGCGGCCGTGAGCATGTCGAACGCGGCAAGCCGCAACCCGACATCTATCTGCATGCAGCCAAGGCGCTCGGGGTCGATATCCGCCGCTGCGTGATCCTCGAAGATTCGCCGGTCGGGGTCACGGGCGCGGTGGCCTCGGGCGCCACTGTCATCGGCCTGTGCGCCGGCACGCATTGCGCGCCCGATCACGCCGATCGCCTGCGCGCCCTGGGCGTTCAGGCGATCGCGACGGATTTCGAGGAGGTCGCCCGGCTGATTGCCTAGAGCTGGTGGCCGGTGCGGTCGCGCTTCGTCGCCAGATACCGCTCGTTATGCGGGTTGGGCGGCAGCTTGTGCGGCACGCGCTCGGCGACCGTGACTCCCGCGGCCTCGAGCGCCGCCACCTTGTCGGGATTGTTGGTGAGCAGCCGCACCGTCTTCTGGCCGAGCAACGCGAGCATGCGTCCCGCTACCGCGAAGTTGCGCGCATCGACTGCGAAACCGAGCCGGGTATTGGCGTCGACGGTGTCATAGCCCTGGTCCTGCAGCGCATAAGCGCGCAGCTTGTTGATCAGTCCGATCCCGCGGCCTTCCTGGCGCAGATAGAGCAGAATTCCCCAGCCGCTCGCCTCGATCGCGGCGATCGCCGCCTTGAGCTGCGGCCCGCAATCGCATTTGAGGCTGCCGAACATATCGCCGGTCAGACACTCGCTGTGAAGCCGCACCAGCGGCGGATTGCCGTCGGGCTGGCCGATCAGCAGCGCGACATGCTCGCCCGGCATCTCGTCGGTGCGGAAGGCGACGATCTCGGTATCTTCCGCGCTCTCGACCGGCAGTCTCGCCCGGCCGACGATCCGCAGCCGGTCGGCATCCTCGTGCGCGTCGATGTCGTCGGGCGTGATCGCGTGCGCCTCCTCGCCGCGAATCGCGAAAAAGGCCGGTAAAAGTCCCGCGACCCTCGCCAACCGCAGCGCGGCGGCGGCGGCATCGGGCGCTTCGATTTCGATCGCACGGAACGGCCCCTTGAGCGGCGTCGCGAGATCGAGCTGCGGATCGGCGAGGGCCGTCGCAGTATCGAAGTCGAGCCACGATACCCGCTCGACCAGCACCGGCCCGTCGGGCGCTGCCGCTTCGCGCTGGTTGGCGAGCTTGAGCGTCGCCGCGCGGCCGGCCGAGAGCAAGACGGGTGCCGCGCGATCCGGATCGAAGGCCTTGAGCCGCTCGGCGTCGGCGGTTTCGATGGCGAGCAGCCTCAACGTCCCGTCGTGTCCGCGAATCGAAACCGGCCATCCGCGGCGAAGCGCATCCACCGCACGGGCGACGGCGCGCGGATCGGTCAAAAGTCGAACTCGGTGACGAGCGGCACATGGTCCGATGGCTTGAGCCAGCTGCGGCACGGCTCGCACACCTTGTGGCTCACCGCCTTGTCGGCGACTTCGCGGCTGGCCCACATATGGTCGAGCCGCCGCCCCCGATCGTTCGCGGTCCAATCCTTCGAGCGGTAGCTCCACCAGGTGAAGCAGCGTTCGGGCGCAGGGATGAAGCGGCGGCCCAGATCCACCCAGTCGTGCGCCGCCTGCAGCCGCCCGAGCGCCTCGACTTCGATCGGCGTATGGCTGACCACGTCGAGCAATTGCTTGTGGCTCCACACATCGCATTCGAGCGGCGCGATGTTGAAATCGCCGGTCAGGATCGTCGGCACGTCGAGCGTCTCGGCCCAGCGCGTCATGCGCTCGACGAAATCGAGCTTCTGCCCGAATTTGGGGTTCACCTCGCGATTCGGGATATCGCCGCCGGCGGGAACATAGACATTCTCGAGCCGCACACCGTTGGGCAGGCGCACGCCGACATGCCGCGCTTCCTGATTGGCCTGCCAGTCGAGCCGGTCGTCTTCCACCACCGGCACGCGGCTGATGATCGCCACGCCATGATGCATCTTCTGGCCGTGCTTGATGACGTGATCATAGCCCAATGCGCGGAACGGCGCCTCGGGGAAGTCGCCGTCGATCACCTTGGTTTCCTGCAGGCAGAGGACGTCTGGCGCCTCCTCCCGCAGGAACTGCTCGACGATCTCGATGCGGAAGCGGACCGAATTGATATTCCAGGAGGCGATCTTCATCGGGGGCGATGTAAGCAGGTCTGCCGGATACGGAAAGGCCCCCGCTCCGGGGGCAATGGAGCGAGGGCCGACCTAGCGTTCGTCACGCAGGCGGGAAATGGTTCGATCCCGAGCAACAGGGGGAAAATCCCGGGTACCGCCCCACATCCGCAAGATCGTTTCTAGGGCCGGCAACCTGTCGCCAGCATGAACGATCGTCAGGAAACTCAGCGATTCCGCGGCCCTCGGCTCCGCGGGTCGTTCCAGCGGAACACTCCGTCGGACACATTGGCGTTGAGCTGCTGGTTGGCCAGACGGATCGTCGTGCGATTGTTCTGCGAATCGAGCGCGACCCAGCCCTGCAGCATCAGCCCCGCGGGGCCCGCCGCATTCTTCTGAAAGATCATCGTGATCCGGCCATATTCGGGATGGGCTGGATCGTGGACCTCGATCGAGACCACGCGCGGATCGCCGGTCGGGTTCAGCTTTGCGAATTTGGTGATGTCGCGCTTCGGGTTGAGCAGAACCGCGAGCGGCGAATTGCCGATCGGCCAGCGATCGACCTGACGCACCTGATAATCGATGAAATAGAGGCTGCTGCCGTCGGCAACGATCAGTTGCGGCACGCCCTTCTGATATTGGAAGCGGATCTTGCCGGGGCGCTTGAGCGTCATCGTGCCGGTCAGGACGCGGCCGTTGCGGTCGGTCTGGCTGAAGCTCGCGGTCATGCTGGTCACGCCGGCGAGGTGCTGCTGCACCTGCGCGAGCTCGCCCGCCGGCGCCGCGGCGATCAGCGCGGGGGCAGCGAACAGGGTGAAGGCGAGAGGCCGTGCAAACACGTCTGAATTCTCCGATCAATGAGGCTCGCCGCTAGGCGATGCGGCTTGAATGCCCCCTGAACCCGTCGCCCGGCGAAACGATCCTCAAAGCGGCCGGCCGTCGGTATCCATCAGCACTTCGCGGCGGCCGACATGGTCGGGGCGCGAGACCAGCCCGTCCTTCTCCATCCGCTCGACCAGTCGTGCCGCACTGTTATAGCCGACGCGGAGCTGGCGCTGAAGCCATGACGTCGACGCCTTCTGGCTCTCGGCGACCAATTGGGTGGCGCGGCGATAGAGCTGATCCTCGGGCGAATCGTCGCCGTCGGGGCTGCCTTCGAGCGCGAAGCCGCCGTCCTCGGGCTCCTCGGTGACCGCCGTGATGTAATCGGGCGCACCCTGTGCGCGCCAGAAATCGGCGACCGCCTGGACTTCGTCGTCGCTGACGAACGGGCCATGAACCCGGACGATCTGCTTGCCGCCGGGCATGTAGAGCATGTCGCCCTTGCCGAGCAGCTGCTCGGCGCCCTGCTCGCCGAGGATCGTGCGCGAATCGATCTTCGAAGTGACGTGGAAGCTGATCCGCGTCGGCAGATTGGCCTTGATCACGCCGGTGATGACGTCCACCGAGGGGCGCTGCGTCGCCATGATCAGATGGATGCCCGCCGCGCGCGCCTTTTGCGCGAGCCGCTGGATGAGGAACTCGACTTCCTTGCCCGCAGTCATCATCAGATCGGCGAGCTCGTCGACGATCACCACGATCTGCGGCAGCGGCTGCAGATCGAGCGTCTCCTCCTCGTAGATCGGCCGACCGGTATCGGGATCATAGCCGACCTGGACTTTCCGACCGAGCTTCTGTCCCTTGGCCTTTGCCTGACGGACCTTGTCGTTGAAGCTGGCGAGGCTGCGGACATTGACCGACGCCATCATCCGGTAGCGATCCTCCATCTGCTCGACCGCCCATTTGAGCGCACGCACCGCCTTGGGCGGATCGGTCACCACGTCGGCGAGCAGATGCGGGATGTCCTTGTAGATGCTGAGTTCGAGCATCTTGGGATCGATCATGATCATCCGGCACTGGTCCGGAGTCAGCCGATAGAGCAGCGACAGGATCATCGCGTTGAGTCCGACCGATTTGCCCGAGCCGGTGGTGCCGGCGACGAGCAGATGCGGCATCGGTGCGAGATCGCCGATCACCGGATCGCCGGCGATGTTCTTGCCGAGCACCAGAGGCAAGGTCGCGCCCTGCGCCTCGAACGCCTCGCTGCCGATCAGCTCGTGCAGATTGACCGATTCGCGCTTCGCATTGGGCAATTCGATGCCGATCACGCTGCGGCCGGGGATCGTCGCGACGCGCGCGGAGATCGCGCTCATGTTGCGCGCGATATCGTCGGCGAGCTGGATCACCCGGCTCGCCTTGATGCCTGCAGCCGGTTCGAGCTCGTACATTGTGACGACCGGGCCGGGCTTCACTTCGACGATCTGGCCCTTCACATGGAAATCATCGAGCACGCTCTCCAGCAGCCGCGCGTTGCGTTCGAGCGCGAGCTTGTCGATCCCGACATTCTGATTCGGCGGCGCGGCCTTGAGCAGGTCGAGCGGCGGCAGCTTGTAGGTATCCTTGAAGTCGAGGCTGCTCTGCACCGGCGGTTTTGGCCTGGCGGGAGACGGTCCGATGCTGGGCTCGGCGATCACCGGGCCGGGACGATTGTCGGGCACCACCAGCTTGCGGGGTTCGCGCGCCTCGCGCGGCTCACGGGGCTCGCGCAGTTCCTGCGGTTCGGGCCCGCGCAGCAGCGGCGTCTTGCCGGGTCCGAACAGCCGCGGCATCCCGATTCCGACCCGCTCGGGAAGTGTGAAGTCGAGGCTGCGCCACCAGATCCACAGCCCGGCGAGCGCGAAGATCAGCCCCAATCCACGCGCCATCCAGAAGATCAGCACCGGATCGCCGATGAACCCGATCATCCAGCTGAACAGTCCGGCGATCGACAGCCCGACGACGCCACCCCAGCCGCCGACCAGCCACAATACCGAATCGCTCGAGAAGAAGGCGAGAGCAGTCGCCATCAGCACCACCCCGATCACCACTCCGCGGAGCATCCGCTTCCAGTCGCCGAGCGGGCGATCGAGCCACAGCCGGTTGGTGAGGATCAGGCCCGCGGGCGCGATCAGCGCCACCGGCAGGCCGAAAGTGGCGAGCAACAGGTCGGCGATCCAGGCGCCGGGCAGCCCGAGCAGGTTGCGCGCGGGCCCGCCCGACGCCGTGTTGAGCGACGGGTCCTGCGAATTATAGGTGAGCAGCGCCAGCACAACGCCCACGGTCGCGAGGAACAACAGGGTTCCAGCGATCAACGCGCCGCTGCGGCGCACGCCGGCCTTCATCGTGTCGCGCAGCAGCGACGGTTGTGCCCGGGACGCCATGGCCCAGTCTCCGCAAATGTCAGGGGGTGCGGGGGGAATCATCGCCTACCGGGAGTGTGACGTCAAGATGGACCTGTTTTGTACCTGCCGGGACGACCATATTATCGTCATCCCGGCCTTGTGCCAGGATCCACTGCGTCGCCAACCGCATGCAGGAAGCTCAAGCTTCTCACAGGTTGCACGGTGGACCCCGGCACGGGCCGGGGTGACGGAGGAGACTTCCTCTCGGTTCGGCATCGGGCTACTGCCTCGCGCATGGATAGCGCAGACGTACTCATCCTTGGCGGCGGACTGGTCGGCAGCGCGCTGGCAGTGGCGCTCGACGCCCATGGCCTCACTTCGATCGTCGTCGATCCTGCCGATCCCGAGACGATCCTCGCCGCCGGCCATGACGGCCGCGCCTCGGCGATCGCCAGCGCGCCGATGCGGATGTTCGAGGCGATCGGAATTGCGCCGCGGCTTGCCGGCAAGGGATGTCCCATCGAAGGCATAAGGGTCAGCGACGGCCTCGCCCCCGGCAAGCTCGATTTTGCCCCCGATGCGGACGGCGGAGCGCTCGGCCACATGTTCGAGAACCGCATTTTGCGGACCGCGTTGGTCTCCGCCGCGCAAACCGCGTCCGGTGTCGATCTGCGGATGAAGACGCGGGCGGTCTCGGTCGAGCGCGGCGAGTTCGGCGTCACCGCGACGCTCGATTCGGGTGCAGTCGTTCATGCGCCGCTGCTGGTCGCCGCCGAGGGCCGCAATTCGCCCACTCGCGACGCCGCCGGCCTCAAGACCGCGCGCTGGAGCTATGACCATGCCGCGATGGTTGCGACGTTCGGGCACGAGCGCAGCCATGAGAACATCGCCTTCGAAATCTTCTATCCCGAAGGCCCGTTCGCGATCCTGCCTTTGCTCGACGATGCGCAGGGCCACCGCTCGGCGATCGTCTGGACGGTCGACGCGCGCGACGCGGCGGGGATGAACAAGATCTCGGACCGCGCCTGTCTCGCCGAGGCCGAAAAGAGGATGGGCGGCTTTCTCGGCAAGCTCGGACCGCTCTCGGGCCGCTTCAGCCACCCGCTCGGCTTTCATCACGCGGCGTGGATCACGTCGAACCGGCTCGCTTTGGTCGGTGACGCCGCGCACGGCATTCATCCGATCGCGGGTCAGGGCGTCAATGTCGGCTTCCGCGATGTCGCGACTCTGGTCGAGGTGCTGGTCGACGGAAAGCGGCTCGGCATGGACCTCGGCGACCCGCAATTGCTCGCGCGCTACCAGCGCTGGCGCGGGCTCGACACTTTCATGGTCGCCGCGGCTACCGACGGGCTGACCCGATTGTTCGGCATTCCCGGCAAGACGGCGGCCAGCATCCGCCGCTTCGGGCTTTCCGCGGTCGACAAGCTGCCGCCGCTCAAGAACTGGTTCATGGCCGAAGCGCGCGGCGAATCGGGCGATGTGCCCAAGCTGCTGCAGGGGCTGACGGTGTGATGCCGATGCTGGCGGCGATCTTGCTGGGGGTGCCCGTCGCGATCCCGCCCGTCGATCCGCTTGCGGAGGCGTGGCTGGTGCAAGTGAAGCCGGACGCGAAACTCGCTTTCTTCGACGACGTCGAGGGGCCGAAGCCCAAGCCCAGCAGGGCCTATGTCGTCGCGGGCGATGTGCTGGTGGCCAGCAGCACCCGCGGTGCGTTTACCTCGGTCACCTTCGTCAGCCCGGCCGGGAAGACCAGGAGCGGCTGGCTCGATAGCGCCGGTCTGACCCGGATCGCTGCCGGGACGCGCTGGCAAGGCGTGTGGAAGGCATGGGAATCCGAGATCGAGGTTACGCCCGGCCGGATCCGCGGCACGCTGCACGTCGAAGGCTCGGCAAACTGGGGCGGGCATGATCCCCAGCGCGTCGCGATCGGCGGGGTGCATGTCGGCGAGTTCGCAGTCGATGCCCGTGCGGCTGGCGGCCGCATCGCCTTCTCTGTCGACGAATCGGGCGAGGGCACGACTGCACGTTCGTTCGACGATGCGCCGGAGGAGGAACATCGCTGCCGGGTGCAATTGCGTCTGCTCGGCCCGTATCTGCTCGCGCACGACAACAATGCCTGTGGCGGCGCGAACGTATCCTTCACTGGCACCTATCGGCTGAGCGGCCGCCGCTAGCGGAGCTGCCGCGCCGCTTCGACGATCAGCACCGGCACCCCGTCGCGCACCGGATAAGCGAGCCCCGCCGCATCGGACACGAGCTCTGCCGCCGATTCGTCATGGCGCAACGGGGTACGGGTGACCGGACAGACCAGCCGTTCGAGCAGCCAGGAATCGATCGTCACTGCAACGTCACTCCGCCTTCCTCGCCGTGGCGGCCGAAGAACTGCATCAGCTGGACGATCAATTCGGCGCGGTTCGACAGCCCGTCGGCTTCGAGCAATGCCTGTTTCGAGGCGACGTCGAACGGCGCGATCTGCGCGATACCGTTGACCAGGGATTCGTCGTCGAGCCGGGTCACCGCTTCCCAATCGACCGCGTAGCCGAGCCCGTCGGCGAATCGCCGCGATTCGATCTCGAGCGAGGCACGCTCGGCGATCGCGAGCACCTCTTCCTCGCCGGACAATTCCAGCTCGGCCTCGACCTGCCGGAACGGCGTCGTGACGTCGAGCTCGCGGAGCACGGTGAAGCGCGCCAAACCCTCCAGCACGATATCGTAGCGCCCGTCGGGCAAAGCTTCGACTTCGGCGATCCGGCCGACACAGCCCATGTCGAACAGCGCCGGCGGTTCGTTCGCGTCGCGCGGCTGGATCATGCCGATCCGCCGGTCGCGGGCGAGCGCGTCGGAGATCATCGCACGATAGCGCGGCTCGAAGATGTGGAGCGGCAGATGCATCCGCGGGAAGAGCAAGGCGCCGGCCAGCGGGAACACCGAGAGCCGCGTCACGGTCATCCGAACAGAATCGCCGAGAGCTTCCGACGCTGCGCCGAAACCCACGGATCCTCGAGCCCGGCGGCTTCGAACAGCTTGAGCAGCCGCGCGCGCGCCGCGCCTTCGTTCCATTCGCGGTCTTCGGCGATCATCGCGAGCAGTGTCGTGGCCGCAGCCTCGCGGTCGCCCGCCGCCATCTGACCTCCGGCGAGCTCGTAGCGTGCGTCCATGTCGCCGGTCGCGGCTCTGGCGGCGAGCCCCGAAAGGTCCTCGACCGGTGTCGCTTCGCGCGCCAGCGCCAGCGCCGCGCGTGCCCGCTCGACCTCGGGGCCCTTGGCCGCATCCTCGGGAAGTGCGGTCAGCACTGCCTCGGCTTCGTCGGCGCGGCCCAGCCCGACCAGCGCGCGGGCGCGGCCCGCGGCGATCTGCGGATGCTCGGGCGCCAGCTCGGCGATCTGCTCGAAGATCGAAAGCGCACGCTCATTGTCGCCTTCCTGCAGCACCTGTTCACCCATCGCGATCAGTGGCTCGAGCTCGGCTTCGGCCTGCGCTTCCTCGCTTTGCACCGGCAGCTGGCGCAATATCTGATCGAGCATCGTGCGCAGCTGGGTTTCGGTGCGCGCGGTCGTCAAATCGGCGACGAGCTGCCCCTGAAACATCGCATAGACCGTCGGAATCGACCGCACCTGGAATTGCGCGGCGATGAACTGATTCTTGTCGACATCGATCTTGGCGAGCGTGACGCCCTTGGCCGCATAATCGGCAGTTACCTTCTCGAGCACCGGAGTCAGCGCCTTGCATGGCCCACACCATTCGGCCCAGAAATCGATGACGACGAGGCTGGTCATCGACGGCTCGACGACGTCGCGGCGAAAGGCCTCGACGGCTTCCTTCTCGGCGGGGGACAGTCCAAGCGTGGCCAACGGGGTGCTCCTGGGCGTGGTATTGGGTTGCGCCGCTATGTGGGCGTTCGCGTGGCCCCCGCCAAGCCTTTTCCCGAATCGCCTGAAGGGGCTTGCGCTGTCCGAAACCCGCTGCTAGTGGCCGCGCCTCACCCGCCCCCAGCGACAAGTCGCGACGGGGCAGAACGCCAGAGCGGGCGTAGCTCAGGGGTAGAGCACGACCTTGCCAAGGTCGGGGTCGAGGGTTCGAATCCCTTCGCCCGCTCCAGCCGTCGCGCGGTAATTTAGCGAAGCTAGATCCCGCATGTTGCGGCGGCTCGACCGGCGCGTCGCTTGCCGCGGTAGACGATGCGGCTTCGCCGCGGCGCCCGGCCCAAACGTTCCGTTTCCAAAATCGCGCCATGTGAGGCACATCTGCGATTTCCAGATTCGTCCCGTTCACCCGGGAGCCATCCCGAGTGTTCGAGGAAGAGCGTGTGATGAAGTTTGTCCTTTCGAAATTGCTCGCAGTCGCGCTCGCAACGCTCTCGCTCACTGCCGCTCCCGCCTTTGCCGACGAGCCCGCGCCGCCGCTCGCGACCGAGTGGCGCAATCCGAGCAACAGCGTCCATGTCCGCATCGACAAATGCGACGGCAAGCTCTGCGGCACGGTCACCTGGGCCAGCGACAAGGCGCAGGCCGATGCCCGCAAGGGCGGGACGCCGAACCTGATCGGCACCCGCCTGTTCCGCGATCTCGAGCCGGCCGGTGCCGGCAAATGGCGCGGCAAGGTGTTCGTGCCCGATATCCGGAAAACTTTTTCGGGGACGCTCAGCTTCGCCGATTCGAATACGATGGTCGGCAAGGGCTGCGTATTGTTCGGGGTGATCTGCAAGTCGCAGACCTGGTCGCGAGTGCGCTGAGTTCGAGCGCAGCTTCCGGGACTGACCGGGGACATTTTCTCGGCTAGACCCGTGTCATGGCAAGCGCACCCATACGAATCGGCATCGGCGGCTGGACCTTCGAGCCCTGGCGCGGGACCTTTTATCCCGAAGGGCTCACCCAGAAGAAGGAGCTCGAATTCGCCACGCGCCAATTGAGCGCGATCGAGATCAACGGCACTTATTATTCGACCTTCAAGCCGGCGAGCTTCGCCGGCTGGGCGGCGGCGGCGCCCGAGGGCTTCGTCTACACCGTCAAGGCCTCGCGATTCTGCACCAACCGCAAGGTGCTCGCCGAAGCGAGCGAATCGATCCAGCGATTCGTGTCGCAGGGGCTGGTCGAACTCGGCGACAAGCTCGGTCCGATCCTCTGGCAGTTCATGGCCACCAAGAAGTTCGACGCGGAGGATTTCGGCGCTTTCCTCGCTTTGCTCCCGAGCGCGGAGTTGGGCGTCAGGCTGCGCCACGCGGTGCAGGTGCGGCATGACAGTTTCCATGTCCCCGAATTCGTCGCGATGTGCCGCGCGGCGGGGGTTGCGATCGTCTATGCCGATTCGCCCCAATATCCGGCGATCGCCGACATCACCGGCGACTTCGTCTATGCGCGGCTCGAAGCGGGCGAGGACGACAATCCGCTCTGCTATCCCGAAAAGGATTTCCCGCGCTGGACCGAGGCGGCGAAGATCTGGGCGCGGGGCGGTCGTCCCGACGGCCTCCCCTATTGCACGGAAGATGTGCCGCCGGCGTCGCCGCGCGAGACCTTCCTCTTCTTCATCCACGGCGGCAAGGTTCGCGCGCCCGCGGCGGCACAGGAGCTGATTCGGCGGGTGGGCTAGTTCGTCATCCGGCAAACGCCGAGATGACGAGAAAGGTCAGGGTCGCTTCGGGCTCGCCCGGTCCGAGATCATCCGTTCGCCGTCGATCACGATCGGACTGGCAAGGCCCGGCAGCCCGTCGCGTACGATCTGCATCCCTCGCGCCAGCACCTGCGGATCGGCGAACACCTCGTCGACCGCGTTGATCGGACCCGCGGGCACCCCTGCCGCCTCGAGCGCCTCGTAGAGGTCCGCCTTGGCCCAGGTCCGGATCGCCGCGTCGAGCAACGGGATCAGCGCCGCCCGATTGGTCACGCGCGCAGGATTGGTCGCGAAGCGCGGATCATCGCCCAGCGCGAGGCCCAGCATTGTACACAATTTACGGAACTGCGAATCATTGCCGACCGCGACGATCAGCGCGCCGTCTCTGGTCTCGAACGCCTGATAGGGTACCAGATTGGCGTGGCCATTGCCCATCCGGTGCGGCACTTTGGCGGGATTCGCCATCCAGTTGAGCGCCTGATTGGCGAGCACGCCGACCTGGGTGTCGAGCAGCGCCATGTCGATATGTGCGCCCTCGCCCGTGACGTCACGACGTCGTAGCGCGGCGAGAATCGCGACGGCCGAATAGACCCCCGTGAAGATGTCGGCATAGGCGACGCCTGCCTTTTGCGGATCGCCTCCGGGCTCGCCGGTCAGCGACATGATCCCGCCCATGCCCTGGATGATGAAGTCGTAGCCGGCGCGGTGCGCATAGGGACCATCCTGCCCGAAGCCGGTGATCGAGCAGACCACCAGCCGCGGATCCACGGTGCGCAGGCTGGCGGGGTCGAGCCCGTATTTGACCAGCCCGCCGACCTTGTAATTCTCGATCACCACATCGGCGTCCGCGATCAGCGCGCGGACCTCGGCCTGCCCCTCGGGCGTGGCAATATCGATCGCGCGGTTGGTCTTGCCGCGGTTGGTCGCGTGGAAATAGGCCGCGTCGCGATTCTCGCCCTCGGGGCCGTGGAGAAAGGGCGGTCCCCAATGTCGGGTGTCGTCGCCCGCGCCCGGGCGCTCGACCTTGATCACCTCGGCGCCGAGATCGGCGAGCAATTGCCCGCACCAAGGCCCGGCGAGGATCCGTGCCAACTCGACGACCCGGAGCCCCTCCAGTGGCTTCACGGCCTGCGGATCTCGAAGATCACATGCGGTTTCATCTCGCCCGCCATCAGCCGCAGCTCGGTGCCGGGCCGCAGTACGCCGCCGATTTTCGTCATCGCCTTGCGCGACCGGATATTGCCCTCGCCCACCGTGAACACCACGGTCCCGACCTGCGCGTGGATATGGTCGAGCATCAGCCGCTTGATCTCGCGATTATAGCTGCCGCCCCAATAGTTGCGCTTGAGATAGGTCCAGCCGATCTCGATCTCGTCGGTCTCCGGCTTCCAATTGTCGAAGCGCGACGATCCGATCACCTCGCCGGTAGCACGATCGAGGATGGTCAATGCCCCGCCGCTGGCGATTCCGGCATCGAAATAGGCGCGGAACACCGGTTCCTGCCAGCGATCATGCGCCGGATGGACTTCCCAGATCAACGGATCGGAAGCGATCGCGAACAATGCTTCCCAATCGTCGGGCGTGCTCGGCCGCAGCGTCACGCGTTCGCCAGTGAGGATCGGCTGCCGGTCGGGCTCCATCAGAATGCCGCGATCCCGGTGATCGCGCGGCCGAGGATCAATCCGTGCACGTCGTGCGTGCCTTCATAGGTGTTGACCGTCTCGAGGTTGATCGCGTGGCGCATCACATGGAATTCGGCCGAGATGCCGTTGCCGCCATGCATGTCGCGCGCGACGCGGGCGATATCGAGCGCCTTGCCGCAATTGTTGCGCTTGATGATGCTGATCGTCTCGGGACTCAGAATCCCCTCGTCGAACATCCGACCCGCCCGCAATGCCGCCTGCAGCCCGAGCGCGATCTCGGTTTCCATATTGGCGAGCTTGAGCTGAACCAGCTGCGTCGCCGCCAGCGGCTTGCCGAATTGCGCCCGGTCGAGCGTATATTGCCGCGCCGCGTGCATGCACGCCTCGGCAGCGCCCATCGTCCCCCACGCGATGCCGTAGCGCGCGCGGTTGAGGCAGCCGAACGGGCCTCTCAGCCCCTGCACCTCGGGGAGCAAGGCCTCCTCGCTCACCTCGATGCCGTCCATCACGATCTCGCCGGTCACCGAGGCGCGCAGGCTCAATTTGCCTTCGATCTTGGGGGTCGACAGCCCCTTCATCCCGCGCTCGAGCACGAAGCCCTTGATCCCGCCGCCATGCGCGTCGGACTTGGCCCAGACGACCATGACGTCGGCGATCGGCGAATTGGTGATCCACATCTTGGTGCCGGTCAGCCGATAGCCGCCATCGACCTTCTCGGCGCGGGTGCGCATCCCGCCGGGATCGGAGCCGGCATCTGGCTCGGTCAGTCCGAAGCAGCCCACCCATTCGCCGGTCGCGAGTTTGGGCAGATATTTCCGCTTCTGCGCCTCGGTGCCATAGGCGTAGATCGGGTGCATCACGAGGCTCGACTGCACGCTCATCGCCGAGCGATAGCCCGAATCGACGCGTTCGACCTCGCGCGCGACCAGTCCGTAGGCGACATAGCCGAGCCCGGCACCGCCATAGGTTTCGGGGATCGTCGGGCCGAGCAGCCCCAGCGCGCCCATCTCGGCCATGATCTCGCGGTCGAAGCGCTCGTCGAGAAAGGCGCTGGTGACCCGCGGGAGCAACTCGCCCTGTGCGTAGTCGCGCGCGGCGCCCTGCACCATGCGCTCCTCGTCGGTCAGTTGCGCGTCGAGCGCGAACGGATCCTGCCAGTCGAACCGGCCCATCTCTGCCATATCTCTTCCTTCAGGTCGCGGCCGGGCGCGCGACGGATCCCGCAGCCGGCGGCACAGCGGACGGCGCCTCGAGCGCGTCCCGTTCGATTTCGAGCAACCCCTGCCGGGCCGCGATGTAGCGTCGCGCGGCGACGATCCAGCTCTCCGCGCTGGATACGCCGGGCATGTGGACGACTTCGGCGAGCGCGGTCTCGACATCGCCATGGTCGAGCGCCAGCCGGGCGCGACGCAGCCGATCGGCAGTGCGCGGGCTCGGGGATGCGGCCTGGCGCAGCACGACGAGATCGCCGAGCAGCCGCCGCACGCTCATCCACATGCTGTCATCGGCGCCGCTGGCGAGCCGCGGCGCGATCGTCTCTAGCGCGAGGCGCAAATCGCCGAGAGTCACGGGTTCGGCCGAGGCGCGCAGAATCATCCCCACCGCTTCGCCACGCGTTTCGGCGAATCGCTGGCGCAACTGGCCTTCGAGCGGACCCAGCGGCTGCCCGCGTTCGATCGCCCGGCGAACCGCCGCGGTGATCAGCAAGCGCTCGGCGCGGCTGGCGTAGGACGAGGCATTGCGTGCGCTGCCGTTGATGTCGCGCAGCCGCAGCTCGAGTTGGTCGAGCTTGCCGGCAAGCTCCTGCTCGCGTGCGCCGAGCGTGGCGATATCGGTGCCGGGCGGCAGCGGGGTAGACGGATTCGCTTGCGGCTGCGGCGCCTCGATCGGCGTCGGTACAGGCCCCGGATGCGGCGAGCCGATTCCGCCGGCAAGCTGGAAGGCGGCCGCAGTCACGGCGATGCCGCCAGCAAAGGCAAGGCCGCCAATGAGATAGGGGGACCGCGTCCCGGGGCCGCGGGTCGGCTCCGGCGCGAGGGGCTCGTCGCTCATGCCCCCTTATTCGCTGCCCCGCCCGCGCGGTCAATCGGCCAGCGCGATTGCCGCGTCGATCAATGCCTCGTTGGTCACGCCGGGTACGATGATTCGCTCCCAGCCGGTCCCTGCGGCAGCCCCCGCGGCGGCGCTCACCGCGATCAGCGCGATGCCGGATCGGTCGAGACGCTGCGCGTCGGCAAGTTCGCCCAGCCAGGCACCGCTGCGCGTGGATTGTACCAAGGCGATGCTGCCGGCGAGTCGCGCGACCTCGAGCGGCGTGCGGCGTTCGCTGGCATAGGTCGCGATCACTTTGGCGATGATTCCGCCCTTTTCGATCGTCCGTTCGCGGCCGGCGAGGTGCAGCGCACGCTGTACACCGGCGGCTTCGGCGCCGGCGATCAGCGAAGCGGCGCCCTCCTCGCCGACCAGATGCACCGCGAACCCGCTTCGCAACGCCGCTTCCGCCGTTGTCTTTCCCACCGCATAGACCGGCAGGCGGTGCATTGCCGCCAGCCCCGCGCCGCCGTGGCGAAGGGCATTGGCGCTGGTGAGAATCAATGCATCGAAAACCTCGGCATCGGGGACTTGCCACGCCACCGGCCGTACCTCGAACAGCGGCATGCGAATCGCGCTGCGTCCGCGCGCCTCGATCGCCGCTGCGGTCACGCGATTGCCCGGCTCGGGCCGCAGCACCGCGATCGCGCGGCTCATCCGCCGAACAACCGGCGAATCGCTTCGGGCGCTCCTACCAGCAGGTCGCGCGCCACGGCGATCGGCAGCACCGGGTCGGTCGGCGCGCCTGCTTCCTGGGCATGGACATGGACGCTGCCATCTTCCGAGAGCAGTTCGGCGCGCAGCGTCATGATCGCGCCCTCGATCGTCGCCAGCGCCGCGACCGGCGAGTGGCAATCGGCCTTGAGCGCAGCGAGCAACGCGCGCTCCGCGCGCACGCAGGCATGCGTCTCGGGATCGTCGATCCTCGCCAGCATCGCGCGGGAATGCGAGTCGTCGGCGCGACACTCGATCCCCACTGCGCCCTGCGCCGGCGCCGGCAGCATCACGTTGATCGGGATCGCCACGCCGACGTCATGACGCCCGAGTCGATCGAGGCCTGCGGCGGCCAATAGCGTCGCATCGGCCTCGCCCGCCGCGAGCTTGGCCAGCCGGGTGTCGACATTGCCGCGGAACAGCACGATCTCGAGATCGGGCCGGAGCTTGCGCATCTGCGCCGCGCGCCGCGGCGAGCTGGTGCCGACCACGGCCCCCTGTCGAAGCGCATCGATCGAAGCGGCGCCGACCAGCCGGTCGCAGACGTCCGCGCGCGGCAGCATTGCCGCGATCGCGATCTCGGCGGGCCGAATCGTCTCGACGTCCTTCATCGAATGCACCGCGGCATGGATCTCGCCGTCGAGCAAAGCGCGATCGAGCTCCTTGGTCCACAGTGCCTTGCCGCCGATCTCGGCGAGCGCGCGATCCTGTACCCGGTCGCCCGTGGTGCGGATGGGGACGATCTCGATTCTGTCGGCCGCGATGGCATGCGCGGCGGCCAGCGCGTCGCGCACCATATGGGCCTGGGTAAGGGCGAGCGGCGAGCCGCGGGTGCCGAGACGGAAGATGGGCATGGCTTGTGCTAATGCCCCCGTGGACTAATTGGATGCAATGGCGCTGATCCTTGGCCTCGAATCGAGCTGCGATGAAACCGCCGCCGCGCTGGTGACCAGCGATCGGCGCATACTCGCTCACAAGCTCGCAGGGCAGGAGGCGGCGCATCGTCCTTATGGGGGCGTCGTTCCCGAGATCGCCGCGCGCGCGCATGTCGAAGTGATGGCGCCCCTGGTCGCGGCGGCGCTCGCCGAAGCGGGCGTGACGCTCGCCGACGTCGATGCGATCGCCGCCACTGCCGGCCCCGGCCTGATCGGCGGGGTCATGGTCGGCCTCGTCACCGGCAAGGCGCTGGCGCTGGCGAGCGGCAAGCCCTTGGTCGCGGTCAATCATCTCGAGGGCCACGGCCTGTCGCCGCGCCTCACCGATCCCGATCTGGCCTTTCCCTATCTGCTGTTGCTGGTCTCTGGCGGGCATTGCCAGCTACTGCTGGTCGAAGGGGTGGGCGCCTATCGTCGGCTCGCCACCACGATCGACGATGCCGCGGGCGAAGCCTTCGACAAGACCGCCAAGCTGCTCGGACTCGGTTTCCCGGGTGGCCCGGCGGTGGAGAAGGCCGCGGCACAGGGCAATGCCCGGGCGGTACCACTTCCCCGTCCGCTGCTCGGCTCGGCCGAGCCGCATTTCTCCTTCGCCGGATTGAAAAGCGCAGTCGCGCGCGTCGTCGGCCAATATAGCGCCGCGGACGTGGCTGCGTCCTTCCAGCAGGCGGTGGTCGATTGCCTGATCGATCGCACCCGCCGGGCGCTCGGCTCCGTCCATGCCACTGCGCTCGTCGTCGCCGGCGGAGTCGCTGCCAATACCAGCGTTCGCACCGCGCTCGAGCGCCTCGCCGCCGAGAACGGGCTGCGCTTCGTCGCGCCGCCTTCGTGGCTGTGCACCGATAATGCCGCGATGATCGCCTGGGCCGGCGCAGAGCGTTTTGCGGCGGGCCTCACCGATCCGCTCGATTTCCCGGCGCGGCCGCGCTGGCCGCTCGATCCGGACGCCGAAAAGGTGCGCGGCGCGGGAGTGAAGGCATGAGGATCTCCCAATGCGAATAGGTGTCATCGGCGGCGGCGCGTGGGGGACTGCGCTCGCACAGGTGGCGGCGCGAGGCGGCCAGCCGGTAACCTTGTGGGCGCGCGAGCCCGAAGTGGTCGAGAGCGTCAACGCCGTGCACCAGAACCACCATTTCCTCGCCGGCGTGTCGCTCTCGGAAAGTATTCGGGCGACCGGCGAACTCGCCGATCTCGCGAATCACGATGCGCTGCTCGTGGTCGCCCCTGCCCAGCATGTCCGCGCGGTTCTCGGCGCGGCGCCGATCGGCAGCACGCCGCTCGTCCTCTGTGCCAAGGGAATCGAAGCGGGCAGCCGTCTTCTCGTCGGCGAAGTCGCGCACCAGGCCGCACCCGATGCGCCGATTGCCGTTCTCTCGGGCCCGACCTTCGCTCACGAAGTCGCCGCGGGAAAGCCGACTGCGGTCACCCTTGCCTGTGAGGACGAGGACCTGCGATCCCGCCTCGCCGAACGCCTCGCCGGCCCTGCCTTCCGCACCTATGGCTCTGCCGACGTCATCGGGGCCGAGATCGGCGGCGCAGTCAAGAACGTCCTCGCGATCGCCTGTGGCGTAGTCGAGGGCGCCGGTCTCGGGCTCAACGCCCGCGCCGCATTGATCGCGCGCGGTTTCGCCGAGATGACGCGGTTCGGGCTCGCGCGTGGCGGGCAGGCCGAGACGCTGACCGGACTGTCGGGCCTCGGCGACCTGGTCCTGACCTGCAGCTCGACCAATTCGCGTAATTTTTCGCTCGGGGTCGGGCTCGGAGAGGGCAAGAGCGCGGCCGAATTGATGGCCGATCGCAAGACCGTCGCAGAGGGTGCGTTCACTGCGCCGGTGCTCCGCGATGCCGCCGCCGAGGCTGGAGTCGACATGCCGGTGACCAAGGCGGTCAATGCGTTGCTCGAAGGCGCCGCGGTGCGCGACGTGATCGGAGCGCTGCTCGCCCGGCCCTTGCGCGAGGAAGCGCGATGAAGTGGGCGGCGATGCTGCGCGGGATCAACCTCGGCAAGCGCCAGCTCAAATCGGTCGAATTGAAAGCTGTGGTCGAGGGGATGGGCTTCACCGAGGTCAAGACGATCCTCGCTTCGGGCAACGTCGTGTTCGAAGCCGACGATGCTGAGCCGGAGGCACTGGAGCGCGATCTCCACGCCGCGCTGGAGAAGGCGACGGGGCTCAAGTCCGAGGTCTTCGTCCGCAATCTGGCCGAGCTCACGGAACTGGTCGGGAACAATCCCTTTCCCGACGAGGCGCGCGAGCGGCCAAGCTTTCTCGTGGTCAGCTTCCACCGCGATCCGGTCGACCAGAAGGCGATAGATCGGCTCGTCGCGAGCTATGCCGGCTCCGAGCGAATGGTCGTGATCGGCCGCGAGCTGTTTATCGATTTCCCGGACGGCCAAGGCCGCTCGAACCTCATCCCGGTAATGGCGAAAGCCAGGCTCTCGCAGGCCAATACCGGCCGCAACTGGAACACGGTGCAAAAGCTGCTCGCCGCGCTCGCCGACTAGAAGTCGACCGCCACGCCCTTGCGCTCCCAATCGCCGTAGCGAGTCGGGTCGAGCGGGTCCGTCGCCGGCGCCGCGGGAGCGGGCTTCGGCACCGGCGGGCTTTTCGACAGATGCTGCGGGGGCTTCACATGGCTCGGGCGCTGGCCCATGGCACTGGCTCCAATGAACAAAACTCCCAATCGTCCCCGCCGCCCGAGCGGTCAAGAGCCCGACGCCCCCGGCGTCCCCGCGCGCCGCGCCGCGCTGAAATTGCTCGACGCAGTGCTTCGCCGCGGCCTCGCGCTCGAACAGGCGCTCGATTCGGCGGCGCAAGGTCTCGCGCCGAACGATCGCGGCCTCGCCCATGCCATCGCCGCCGAGACGCTGCGCCGTCTCCCCGATCTCGACGCGCTGATCGATTCGGCGACCCAGCGCGACCTGCCCGACGACGCCAAGGCGCGATTCGCGTTGCGCGTCGCGCTCGTCCAGGCGCTCTCGCTCGGTACGCCCGGCCATGCCGCGATTTCGACCGTGCTGCCTTTGGTCGATGGCGGGCCGCGCAAGCTGGTCCACGGCGTGTTCGGCACCTTGCTGCGGCAGGGCGTGACGCTTCCCGAGCCGCCGACGCTACCCGATCCGGTGGCGCTGCGCTGGCATGCTGCGTGGGGCGATCAGATGATCGAGGATGCCGAGCGCGCGATCGCGGTCCCGCCGCTGCTCGACCTGACCTTGCGCGATCCTGCCCGCGCGCCCGATCTGCCCGGGACCAGCCTGCTTCCCGGCCATCTTCGTCTCGACGAAAAGGCGTCGGTCACCGGCATCGAGGGGTATGCCGAGGGTGATTGGTGGGTGCAGGATCTTGCCGCTTCGATTCCGGCGCGGCTTATCGGCAAGGGCGCCGGCACCGCGCTCGATCTCTGTGCCGCGCCGGGGGGCAAGACGCTCCAGCTTGCGGCCGCGGGTTGGGCCGTGACCGCAGTCGACGTCTCGGAAAGTCGTCTCGCGCGACTTCACGAAAATCTCGAACGCACCGGTCTCGCGGCGCAGGTTGTCGCCGCCGATCTCCTCAAATGGCAGCCTTCCGCGCCGGCGGACGCCGTGCTGCTCGACGCGCCGTGCAGCGCCACCGGCATCTTCCGCCGCCATCCGGACGTGCTCCACCGCGTCCGTCCGTCGCTGATTCAGGAAATGGCCGAGCTACAGGCGCGCCTTCTCGCGCGGGCCGCCGAATGGGTGAAGCCGGGCGGAATGCTGGTCTTCTCAACCTGCTCGCTCGAGCCGCAGGAAGGCGAAGCCCAGCTCGAACGCTTCCTCGCGAAGCATGCCGGATTCGAAATCGTGCCGATTGCCGCCGACGAACTGCCCCAAGGCGTCTCGCCGCGGGACGACGGCACGCTGCGCCTGCTACCCGGTGCGCTGGCCCAGGCCGGTGGTCTCGACGGCTTCTTCATCGCGCGGCTGCGTCGTTCCTGATCCACAACTTCACGTCGTGTGAAGTCCGGTTGCGCGCGAATCACGTCATGCTAGAGCATTCGGTATGTCCGAAGTCCGCATCGCTCCCTCGATCCTCTCCGCCGACTTCGCCCGGCTCGGCGAGGAGATCCGCGCGATCGACGCGGCCGGAGCCGACTGGATCCATGTCGACGTCATGGACGGCCATTTCGTGCCCAACATCACGATCGGCCCCGCGGTGATCAAGGCGCTCCGCCCGCACACCGCCAAGCCGTTCGACGTGCATCTGATGATCGCGCCGGTCGATCCTTTGCTCGCCGCCTTCGCCGATGCCGGTGCCGACACGATTTCGGTCCATCCGGAATCGGGACCGCATCTTCATCGCACGCTCCAGACGATCAAGGCGCTCGGCAAGCGCGCCGGCGTGGTGCTGAACCCCGCCACACCCGTGAACGTCGTCGATCACGTCATGGACATGGTCGATCTGATCCTCGTGATGAGCGTCAATCCCGGCTTTGGCGGGCAGAAATTCATCGAGAGCCAGCTCCCCAAGATCACCGAATTGCGTCGCCGGATCACCGCATCGGGCCGCGCGATCGATCTCGAAGTGGATGGCGGAGTCGACCGCGACACCGCTCCGCGGGTGATCGCCGCAGGTGCCGACGCACTCGTCGCGGGTACTGCGACCTTCACTGGCGGCCCCGATCA